>Ga0079226_10002708_pt1 | contig 13679 bp, 14 predicted proteins | sample Poulit2014_FD_76345 | JGI IMG/M metagenome (GOLD analysis project Ga0079226, IMG submission 76345) | Agricultural soil microbial communities from Georgia to study Nitrogen management - Poultry litter 2014 | ecosystem: Environmental > Terrestrial > Soil > Agricultural land | place: USA: Georgia... | reverse complement strand
GAAAATCATCATTCCTGAAATACTCTTCCAGATTATCGTATCTCAACACTACATTACTGTACTTTCCAGTATTATCAGGAACAAGTATTTCAGTGATGCTGCAGCCGATGTTAATGACTTTCACAGTCATGCCGTTATTATTTTTCAAAGTATACTCAATAATTCCTTTACCAAATTGCTCATGCGAAATATTCATTATTAACCACCTTTAGTTTTAATACATTAATATACATTTCTTATGAAAACGTTGACAAAAAGAGAATATATATTTACACTTTATTTGATCAATAAACTAAGTATGAAGGAGAAATCTAAAAATTAAAATAAATATTTCTGAATATTTAAAAAGGGAGAGAGAGAATGAAAAAAGAAATTAGATTAATACATAGATTGTTTCCAATCATTGCATTAATTCTTCTGATTGTTATAGGCGTTATTATTATGCCACAACTTACTTCAACTACTACTGAATTTACTAATGCTAATGGTGATATTGAAACTATTACAGAACCCGGTCAATCTATTCCATTAGAAATAATTTTTGTAATAGCAACAATCATAAGTGTAGCAAACCTTTTTTACCTAAAATTCTCCTGGGATGAGATTTTAGATTCAATTGTTAAGAAAATAACCCAATTGGTTCCAGCTATGCTTATTCTCTTTTCCATAGGTATATTGATTGGGGGTTGGGTCTATTCCGGTACAATACCAGTTTTAATATATTATGGAGTAGAAATAATTAACCCTCAATATATGTATTTAGTAGCCTTTTTAGTTACTGCAGTTTTCAGTATCTTTACTGGTACTTCTTGGGGGAGCATAGGAACTATTGGTGTAGTACTTATTGGCATAGGAGCAGCAATTGACGCTAATTTAGCGATTACAGCCGCAGCAATCGTGGGTGGTGCATATTTTGGTGACAAATTATCACCTCTTTCAGATTCAACAAATATCGCAGCATTGGCAGCAAACGTACCACTTATGGAACATATTAGATCAATGATGAATACCACAGTGCCCTCATTCATCATATCCGCAATATTATATTGGATAATAGGTATGAATATGCAATTAAATGCTGCTGATTCTGAGGTAAAAAATTCAATATCAGACCTAAAAGAAGGAATTGCTTCGATTTATAATTTTGATGGTATTTTTCAAATTATATTACTATCAATTCCAATATTAATTGTACTTTACGGCTCTTTGAAAAAAAAGCCAACTGTACCCATTTTAATCACTTCCGCTTTTATTGCTGGTATTATCGGTATGATAGTCAACGGTTTCAGTTTTATGCAAATGTTTACCTCCCTTAATACAGGCTTTGATACTAAAACATTTTTCCCAGACATACAAGTCTCTAATAGTGTGACTGAATTACTAGATAGAGGTGGTATATACAGTATGAAGGAAGCAGTCACTATTGCGATATCTGTCTTCATATATGTGGGAACCTTAAATAGAATAAATGCCATTAATGGAGTAATCGATTATGTCTTGTTCTGGGTAAAGAATAAACCTCAAGTTATTATTGCTTCATTATTCTCTACCGGGCTGACTAATGCTATGTCTTCAAATCAAATGGCCACTTCCTATATCATTGCAGAAGCATTTGGACCTAAGTATGATGAACTAGGTGTCCCAAGAAAAGTGTTATCAAGAAGCATAGAAGATTATGGAACAATGCTTGAAAGTTTATTACCATGGACAGCTACAGGTATTTATGTATTTGCAACATTAGGGGTTTCACCAACCGAATACTGGTACTTCCAATTCTTATCTTTGATTGGTTTTGTAATAGCAATAATACTAGCATTAACAGGCATAGGTAATTTTTATAAAGAAAAGGAGCAATAATTATGAATGACGAAACATTATTGATACATTTAAATGAGGAAAGAAGTAAACATTCGGGTCCAGTCATTCCACCAATTTATCAAAACTCTTTATTTACATTTTCTAAATGGGATGATATAGACAAAGCTTTCGATGACCCGGCTAATAGTCAAGTTTACACTAGAGGAAATAACCCAAGTGTTAATTTAGTCGAAGATAAAATTGCAAAATTGTGTGGTGGAGAAAAGGCAAAAATGTTTTCTAGTGGTATGGGAGCGATTTCTTCTGCAATATTGAATTGTGTTAAAGTAAATGATCATATAATAACAGTAGAAGGAATTTACGGTCCAGCTAATAATTTTATATCAAAATATTTATATGAAAAATCAAATATTAATAGCACCTTTGTTGATGGAACGAATATTAATAATTTTAAAAATGCAATTACTGATAATACATCGCTTATATATTTAGAATCCCCCACCAGCGCAACCTTCAAATTACAAAATATTGAGGCGATTTGTGAATTAGCAGCAGAACATAACATAAAAGTTATAATAGATAATACCTGGGCAACACCACTTTTTCAAAAACCTTTAAAATACGGGGTAGATATTGAAGTTCACTCATGTTCAAAATATATCTCAGGACATAGTGATGTGATTGCTGGTGTCGTTATTGGAAAAGAGGAAATTATAGATTCTATCACCTTAAATGAAAGCGCACTACTTGGTGCAACAATGTCTCCTATAGAATCATCCTTGATCCTTAGAAGCCTACGTACCTTACCGTTACGTGTAAAAGGGCATCAAGAAAACACGAGCAAAATTATTGATTTTTTAAAAGAAAGTCCTAAAATCAAAGAAATTTTTCATCCAATTGTTAATCAACAAAATGACCTTTATCAAAAACAAATGACTGGTTTCACCGGCTTACTTTCTCTTGAGTTAGCTACTACAAACCTTGATGAAATAAAGAACTTCGTTAATAGTTTGCAATATTTTAAATTAGGCGTTAGCTGGGGAGGCTTTGAAAGTTTAGTTTATGCTCCTGCGATAAGTTATTTAAAAGAGCTTACAACCGATCAATTTAAGAGTATGGGAATTTCTCTAGGTACAATAAGATTGTCGATCGGTTTAGAGAATTCGGACGACCTGATAACAGATCTCGAACAAGCTCTTGATGATTTAAAAGGATAATGATTAAAAAAACGATTTCCAAAGAGAGCACTTTTGAATGCCCTTTGGAAATCGTCATCTATTCAACTACTATTTTTCTGTTATATCTCATATAGTTGAATGAATTTCATAATTCTTAGTCCATGTCTCCCAATGGTTCTGAGAGTTAAAAAAAGAAGCACCTCCCCAAATCTTGTATAATGGTAATAACGACAAAACCATAAAAAGACTGAAGGAGTGCTTCTTATGACTATTATACGACAACCTTGCCTGTTCGGCATCCAGGAATTATATGACATGGCACCTACCCAAAAATATGATGCCATTATTTCAGTGATCGATTTGGATAAAATTTATCACACAGTGACTAAATAATCCCGACTGGGTGCGCCCGAAAAACTGAACTATGCAGCGATGATCATATCTGTTTTTGTTCGATATATTGCGCGGATTCCGATGGTAAAAGGTCTGATCAAACGCCTTAAAAACGATATTGTTTTTAAGCTGGATTGCGGCTTTCTTATTTCTGATACAATCCCTTCTGAAGCTTCCTATTCCCGACTCATAACAAACCTGGCAGCATCCAATATCTTGGAGAAAGCGCTGGAAAATATCGTCCTTCAAGCGATAGAAAAAGGGCTTATCACGGACGAGAGCGTCGCAATTGATGCCACGCATTTTGAAGCACAATTGGACACGCCTTTAGATGAATTACACTCAAAAATCCCTTTAGATCCGCAGTGGGGAGTGGGGGGGAAAAGAATTCAGAAGGTAAAAATGTTTTTTGGTATGGTTATAAAGGCCACCTGACCGTTGGTACATCCAGCCAATATATTCTCCAAGCCACCTTTTCGTCCGGCAATTTAAACGATGGTAAGATGGCCATTCCCTTACTGAAAGGTATATTTCAAAAATAACTTATTATTGATTAATTGCATATAAATCTTTGATAAGAAAATTATACCCGGGACAAGACTGTGTCAGAACCACATATATCCGAACTCGTAGTTCAAGTCAGAGATTTTGGATATAGTTAATCGATATAATGTGTCCATGGTGTTGCACTTTCATCAATAGCTTTTCTCACTTTTTTCAAGTTTTCAATGCCTGTGTCATTCAACCATTGATATTGCGCATCAGCACCGTCTTTCGCATATGTTTTAACCACTTCTTTCCAAATCGCCCGGCCACATAGGCAACCATTAAATTTGGCTCCTGCATTTTTAGCAAATTGCAGGGTTTCTACAAATTGATCATTTGATACTCCACCACTTAAGTAAATGAATGGAATCGCCGTTAATTCTGAACATTCTAAGTATAATGCAGATGCTTCTTCTACACTGAATGCCGGGTTATAATTTTCATAATTACTAAACCCTTCAATATTATGAAGAGGAACAGGCACTTCGACTTTCAACAAATCGATCCCATACTCTAGTTTGGAAAACTCTTTCATGAAATATTTGACGATTTCAGGTTTTCTCCTGATGAAATCAGTATCTTTTGATGTGTCACTTTGAGAATTATAGGAAACAGGCTCGAAAATAAAAAGTATGTCATTATACTTGCATTCGTCACCTACTCGTTTGATAAGTGTTTTCTTAATGTCATTGTACTGAGCTTCTTCTTCTATATCGTAATATACAAGTAGTTTAATCGCACTAACACCTTTCCGTGCCAGATCTTGAACAGCATAGAAGTCTACAAGATTAGGCAGACGCCCCTTCTCATTTGCATCATATCCTGTTTTTTCATAGGCCATTATAAGACCCACATCTTCATTTAATTTTTTTGCAGCATCCCATCCATATTCAGGATCGAGTAAAAATGAGGAGGACTGATTCCCAATGATTTCACTAACGCCTACTTTAAAATCACTTATTCCCTCTTCATAGGATAAGTCTTCATTATGGGATTGAATCATTTTACCTAATGAGCCACGCTGATCCATAGCTGTTGCTATTACCACCTTATCCTCATTTGAAATAATCTCCAACCCTTTTCTTTTGCCCGGTGTCAATTTCATTATTAAATCCTCCTCAGATTGTCCATTGCTTGATAAAACTTATTTGATTTATACACCATTGAATATTATTGAAATTAATACTGCCTGTTTCAGCCTCCATTGCATTCAGAACTCCCATCGACAACCCAAACTTAATAAGCTCGTGATCCTCCATGTTTTGTTTCAATCCCGCGGCAAATCCTGCCACAACAGAATCACCTGAGCCGACTGGATTTACAACATTAATTTTCGGCACATCCACTTTATAAATGGCTTTTTTATATTTTACATAAGCGCCTTCGTCTCCCATTGTAATGACAACTAATGGAATTTTAGAGAAATACTCTGTTCTTAAAGACTCTAATATTTGAGTTTCCTCAACAGTGCCTAAACCAAGTAAATCCGAAAGCTCTTCTTGATTAGGTTTTATGAAAAAAGGCTTATATTCACCATCTAATGTTGCTTTTAATAACTTTCCACTAGTGTCTAATAATACTTTTACATCATATTCAGACGCCAACTTTAGAATCTCTGAATATAATCCGTCGTCCAAACCTTTCGGAAGACTTCCGGAGATAGTAATTATATCTATATCGGAAAATATATTTTTCAAAGTATTCGATAATTTTCGATGTTCATCAACTTGTATGACTGGACCAGCTTCTAGAATTTCTGTTTGTTTGCCCTCATGAATGACAGCGATGCAGTTTCTGGTTTCATCCTCTATTTGAACGAAGTGATCTTCTATGCCACTTTTATCGATTCCGCTTCTGATAAATGCCCCGAGATGGCCACCCAAAAATCCAGTTGCCCCCACTTCCATACGAAGTTGTTTCACAACTCTCGCAACATTCAGCCCTTTTCCTCCAAATGATTTAGATACATTCTCAGTTCTGTTAGTCCCATCAATTTGAAGATCTTTTAATTTATAATTGATATCGACTGAGGGATTCAAAGTTAATGTCAGTATCATTGTGATTCTCCTCCTATATTAATTCTTCAAGTATCTAAACTCGCCCTCTACACTGACTGCCTGTATCGAAAGAGTATCATCAAATACAACATAGTCAGCCAGCTTACCCTTCGAAATGCTGCCTAAGTAATCCTGTTTTCCCAAGCTTTGTGCGGGAGATAAAGATGCGAGATGCCAAATTTTATATAAGGGTTCGCTGCTCCATTTATATAAGTTTTTAATGCCTTCGATCAAAGTCAAAGTGCTTCCCGCTAATGAACCTTCATTAGTTTTTGCGATACCCTTCTCCATTACTACAGGGAACTCCCCCAAATGATAAGTGCCGTCCGGCATCAATCCAGCTCTCATACAGTCAGTTATTAAAACGATTTTGTCACCTTTAATCCTGTAAGCCAGTGTGGCGATATCAGGATGTACATGGTGGCCATCACAAATTAGCTCGTTAAATACTGAGCTATCTGTCAGTGCTGCACCTACCACGCCCGGGTTTCTATGATGCATCCCAGACATACCGTTAAATAAATGAACATAATTAGATGCGCCGGCTTCTGTAGCTTGTTTGCAACAGTTATAAGACGCATCAGAATGACCAATAGCTGTATAGACACCATCTTTCCGGATGGCCTCAATGAATTCATATGCTCCCTGTCGTTCTGGGGCCAGTGCAATTTTAACGATTGCTCCCTCCGCTAACTTTTGCCATTCGTTGAATTCTTCATAACTGGGATCTCGAAAATATGATGGATTCTGCGCTCCTTTATGACGTTCCGTAAAGTGAGGACCTTCTAAATATATGCCTTCTGATTCAGCACCACAAAGCCCTGTATCCACCGCTTTTTTCACTGATACAATTGCTTTTTCCAACGCCTCACTTGATGACGTGAGTGTAGTGGGTAAAAAGCGAGTAACACCCAGTTTAACGATTTCTTTTGAGATTTCTAAAGTGGCTTCTGTTGTTCCATCCATAACATCGTGATTCTTCACGCCATGTATATGCGTATCAAACAACCCTGGTGCGATAGTAAAATCGGACAAATTTTCAATAGTCGCTTCCTTAGGTAACACCTTATAAAAATCACCAAATTTCCCGTCAATGACTTCTAAATACTCCCCTTCTCTTATTTCATCTTCCATTAGGTAAGCACGCGCTTTAACGAAATACCTCACATTAATAACTTCCTTTTTCCAGTGTTCACTTCAGTACTTTAAATTCCGCCACTATCAATCTCTGTTTCTTTTTCAATATTTAACTTAAAGATTGTGATGCCTGACTTACCTTCACTTTCTAATGTCGCCATATAACTTTCTGCATCTGTGTACGGCGTCATCAATCCAGTTAATAATATCGGTAGATTGACTCCGCCTATCACGTTTACATTGTCATATTTTGCAGAAAGCACGCCACATACGTTAAATGGTGTACCGCCCGCCAAATCTGCCATACATATAATGTCTTCTTCCTTGCCGAGTATAAAAGCTTCTATGTCTTTTTGTAACTGAGCTTTATCATTCTCAAAAGGAAAGATGTGCACTTGCTTTGCTTCACCCATAATTATTTCAATACTACTCTTAAGTCCTTCAGAAAAATTACCATGTCCAGTCAATATAATTTCCAAAATGTTCTCCCCCTACATAATATTAAACAGTGAGCCAGCTAGCCCCACAAGAACTGTTATTCCGATTAACCAAAGTGGGGATAAACCTTTCTTTAGCAAGTAAAACATAAACAATGTATACATGAGAGGCAAGGCAGCTGGCATAATTGGATCCAATACATCAGTCTGGATATTTAGTTCCGCTTCTCCTGAAGTCCATACATAATCAATTTGAAATGTTACATACGTAGCTATGAGCGCACCAACAACGGCGATACCTACGATAGATGCAGCTCGAGAAAATCGTTTCGTATTATCTCTTAATTTTTCAATTGCACTGACGCCTGTTCTATAACCATATATCATCAAACCAAAGCGTACACCAAAGTGCACGATATTAAAGAGTACCAGGAATATTATCGGTCCTAAAATGTTTCCTTCTATAGCCAAAGATGCTCCTATGCTTGCGGTGATTGGTAATAGTGTCAGATAAAAGAGTGCGTCTCCTATACCGCCTAAAGGGCCCATAGTGGCAACCTTGATTCCACGTATTGCTTCTCTATCTTCTTTCTTTTCTTCCATAGCGAGAATAATACCCATAATAAATGTCACTAAGAAGGGATGAGTGTTGAAGAACTCCATATGATCTTTCATGGACTTCTGTAAATCATCTTTATTCTTATGAATATGTCTAAGACCCGGTATGATAGAGTACAACCAGCCTGCTGCCTGCATCCGCTCATAGTTAAACGATGCTTGTAGGAGTAATGACCTGAACGCAAGTATTCTCAACATTTTCTTATCTAATGGCTGCGCGACTTGTGGATCTTCATAATTATATTCCATCTGTAATCTCTCCTTCTGAGCCATCACTCTTCGTAGCATCGCCAGACTTGTTATAAAAGTCATACATTGCTACAGCAAATGCGAGAAGTGCAATCGCTAATATCGTCATCTCTGTATATGCTGCAATGACAAAACCTACTATGAAAAACATAATATATTCCGTCTTCATCATTATTTTTAGAAGCATTGCAAAACCAACAGCCGGAAGAATACCTCCTGCTATACCAAGGCCGTCAATAATCCATTGGGGAACTGCTTCTACTATACTTGTCGCCGTAGTTGCACCTAATGCTATTGGAAGGAAAGCGATAACGAAATAGAATAAAAATAGAAAAGCCATGCCCGAGTAGTTAATCCACTCTATTCCTTTATAGTTACCTCTTTCTGCAAATTCATCCGCCTTATGCATGATTGGGGCGTAAAGTGTAAAGATAAAAGTGACTGCTGCTTGAACAGCAACTGCAAATGGTATCGCAATACCAACAGCTACATTTGGGTCCTGAGCGGTTATGATACCAAATGCGGTGCCTATGACCCCGCCAATAACAACGTTAGGGGGCTGCGCACCTGCAAGCGGTACCATACCCATCCAAATAAGCTCTAATGTGCCTCCTATAATTAAACCAGTAGTCAGATCACCAAGTATTAAACCGACAACCAAACCTGTTACTAATGGTCTATGAATATGCGTCAGTCCATTAAACAAATCTATCCCGGCTATACCAGCCCATAACGCGATTAATAAAGCTTCAACCCACATACTTTATCCTCCTTTAATATTAAATTTTGCTTACTTCATACATGTTTGCACTTTTTTCTCCAGGGACACCTCTAATTTCCATCTCAACATTAAAATCTTTAAGTTTTCTTAAAATTTTTCTGTCTTGATCATTTATAGAAACAGTAGAAGTAACCTGTTCCTTACCTTCTTCGTAGTGAAGATTACCTACATTCACTTTATCTACTGGTATCCCCCCTTCTACAAGTTTTAACAAATCTTCTAAGTTTCTAACCACTAGAAAAATCTTCTGTTTTGGAGAGGCTTTCTGAATTACTTCAATCGTTTTGTCCAATGTGAAATAACGAGATTGTACTGTGTCTGGTAAAACCATATCCATAAGTGATTGTTGAACCTTATCATTGGCGACTGCATCATTGGCGACCACTACAAGATTTGCACCGAGATGATTCGTCCATGTTACCCCGACTTGACCATGAATCAATCTATTGTCTATTCGAGTCAGTTTTAAATTTTCCATTCTTATTTCTCCTTCTCTTCGTAGTCATATAAAGTAACGCCTTGTACGACTCTGTTGATGTAGCCATCCGGACTTGGGTTGTCTGGATTTATCCCTAATGAAATTGATTTTTTACATGCAAGCAATTGACCAAATACGAGATAAAGTAAAGCAATTTCATACTCTGAATAATTAGTTGCCTCCAAGCTAACCACGTTGAACAGTTCATTAAGTTCCGTGTCGACAATAGAGTAGTCCGGTACCACAAGCAGTTTATAATAGTGGTCGTTTTGTCCCATTTCCGCAGCGAGATCAGTTTCATACAGATTTTTATATTCATCATTAGAGAAGAATTGAATATAGAGGGAACCACTTGTTAAAGCCGCTTTAGGACCATGTCTGAAACCTAGTGTTGATTCACTGTTCACATGCACTGCTCCAGAAGTCAACTCATTCATTTTTAAAGAAATTTCCTGATTGATGCGTGCGTGAACCCCAGTACCCACATAGAACGTCTTATCAAAATCATCTGTTAAAACAGAATCAGTAGTTTTGTTGATCATTTCAAATTTAGCATCCAGCTCACCTAGAAATCTTTTAGATAGTCCACCGCCCAACAATAGCGAGGCAGTAATCAGCATTGTAGAATAACTGCTCGTCATAGCGAGTGATTTATCATTCGTTTCTTCTGGTAAAACAATGCAGCTTACATTTTCGCTTTTATAATTTGCCAGGAAACCATCTTTGTTGTTAGTAACAAAAATATGTTCCGCATTTGGTGCAAATTTTTCAGCTAAAGAAATAACCCCTTTTGATTCCGGGCTATTTCCAGATCGAGCAAAAGAGAAAATAATTAAATTGTCGTCGATTCCTAAAAACTTTTCCGGGTCTGTCAAAATTTCAGTAGTAGGGACGCTTAAAAGTGTCATATTTTGTTTAGGCATGAGGTGATTTTCAAGAAAGTCTCCTATATAAGCTGAACTACCTGCTCCTGTAAATAGGACTTTTACCGGATTGTCCTCAAATTTGTTTTTTAATAAATCGTCTATTAAACTTTTTTTTTCTTTAATCAAGTTCTCAATTTTTGGCCAAACTGTACTTTGCTGCATTATTTCCTTATAAGTTACTGTTTCTTCAATATTCATTATTAACCCTCCTATTTTTCCTACTGGTAATGTTGTCATAACCACTTTAAATAAAGCGCTCTCATATAAAACCACAAAAGGGGAATCAGCTTAATTCAACTGTATAATCAAACTTATCACCCCTAGCCACACTTACTGTGTATTCCACCAGATTATCTTCGCTGTAGGCAAAACGCTTCACCAACATTGCTGGATGAGCAGGTGCAAGATGAAGTATTGATGATTCTTCATTTCTTAAGTTAGTAGCAGAAAAGCTTTCGATTGCTCTTGTGACACTAATTTGGTAATCATCTGAAAATACTTCATACATCGGACGGTTTCTCAAATCACTTTCCGTCAATTTTGTAAAAATATTTTTGGGCAAATAAGATGTTTCATACATCAAGGGCTCATCATCTGCGTATCTTACTCTGATAACCTGAAACACTTCCTGATAAGGCGGCAGATTCATTTTCAAAGACAACCGCTCATCTAATATTATTTCTTTGAAAGAGAGCACTTCAGTAGATGGCACCTTGCCTATTTTTTTCATCTCATCTGTAAAACTATACAGTTTTACAAGATTCTGATTGAATGTCTGGGGGGAAACGAAAGTCCCTTTTCCATGCAATTTGTAAATGTAACCATCGCGTTCCAGTTCTTGCAACGCCTGTCTTACCGTAATTCTACTGAGATTGTGTATTTCACATAATTCTCTTTCAGACGGCAATTTTTCATCAAGTCCGATTTCTTTTGATTCTATTTTATCAATTAAGAACTCAGTCAGTTGTAAATATAAAGGGATTCTGCTTTTTTTATCCACGTTTTAAATAACATCCTTCTCATTCATTATGGCTTTTTAGTGGTCATTACCAGTTAACACAACTATATAATAAATGATTTTATAAGTAAAGCAATTATTTTTAATTGACGAATTGTAATATTAAGTGCAACACCTGAAATAATGGTATAAAGAAACACCCATGACAGTTTCGTGTAGAATGTAGATGACCACACCTAACCCCTACACGTGGTACTGTCATGAGCGATCAACATCTTACCATATTCGAACGGGCCCGTATAGAAACGCTGCGGTCTGCCGGCCTGTCCTTGCGGACCATTACCCAGCGTATAGAACGGGATGTATCCACGGTCACCCGGGAAATCAGACGCAATGCCACCGGGCACCAATATGAAGCTGAGAAAGCAAAATCCGCCTATCAGGAACGCAGAAAGCACTGTGGCCGTATTGGCAAATGGACACCGGCACTGGCAACAATTCTGTCTGAAAAACTGGCTGCCACCTGGTCGCCGGAATAGATCACTGGCCGGCGCTTTCAAGAGAAACTTAGCTTCAAAACCATCTATCGATGGCTCTACCACGGCCTGTTACCTGAAAGAGACATCCGGTGTCTGCAACACAAAGGTAAACGTCAGAAGCCCAAAGAGACACGGGGACGGTTCAATATCGGTACCTTCGTTCGCAAGCATCCAAAATCAATCAGAAAGCGAAAAACATTCGGCCACTGGGAACTCGATACGGTCGTTTCCAGCCGGGTAAAAGTAAAGGGTGCCTCGCCACTTTTGTCGAACGGAAAACCCGATGGTATGTCGATCTGAAAATGAAAGACCGTTCTGTAGGTGCCATGGAACAGGCGGTAAGCACCCTCCATCGTCAGTTGCCCGATGGTGTCTTCCGGACGGCGACTATCGATCGGGGCAAGGAATTCGCATGTTATAAAACATTGGAACAGACACTCGGAATATCGGTGTACTTCGCTGATCCCTATGCATCGTAGCAACGGGGCAGTAATGAAAATGTCAATGGCCTTCTGCGGGAATGCTTTTCCAAAGGCACTGATCTTGAATTGATATCAGACGATACACTCTGCCAGGCGCTGTCTCTGATTAATCAGAGACCCAGGAAATGTTTGGGATGGAAAATAACACACGAAGCGTTTCAGGAAGAACTGTTGCACTTAAATTGACAAACCGTCAATTAAATAAATCACCCTACGCAATAGCTTGAAAAATATCATTGATGATGCAGCCATTTCCTATTAATTTATTCGATAAGACTTTGGTAAAAAATGGTGTGGTCTAAAACCACTTTATAGGAGTTGCACATTCACTGACTACTTTGTTCAGTTTTTCTATATTTTTCACGCCTTCATCTTTTAACCATTTCTCGACGGCTTCGAAACCACCTTCTGTATATGCTTCTGCTGCACCTGCCCAAGTTGCTCTCCCACATAATACACCATTAAACTTAGAACCGGAGTTCTTAGCGAAACTCAGTGATGCATTAAACATGTCAGGAGAAACACCGGCACTTAAAAAGATAAGTGGTACTTTTGCTAAATCTGATTGTTTTTTAAAATACTTTTCAGCTTCCTCTTTTGAATGAACTGGTTCTTCTGAAAATCCCTCTACAAATTTCATATTTACAGGCACTTCTAACTTAAACACATCGACGCCATATTTTTCTTTCCCATATTCTTCAAGTACATCGAATATTTTTTGTGGTTTTAATTTTGCATACTCCCTGGATTTCATGTCTTCTATATATCTATCATACGTAAGGATTTCTAAGAAGAATGGTAAATCCTCACCTTTGCATTCAGAACCCACTCTCTGAATGAAGTTCTGTTTTTTTATGTTGATATCGTTATCCTCATCCGGATCTATATATACCAGGAGTTTGATTGCCTCTACACCTTCGTCCTTAAGCCCTTTTACTGACCAATCATCAAGTAAGTCCGGTAAACGTCCTGGTGATGTCTTATCGTAACCCGTTTTTTCATAAGCCATTAGTAAACCACAATTATTATCTCGTTCTTTTGCAGCATCTTGGCCGAATTCAGGATCCAGTAAGATTGAAGTG
>Ga0079226_10002707_pt1 | contig 13680 bp, 12 predicted proteins | sample Poulit2014_FD_76345 | JGI IMG/M metagenome (GOLD analysis project Ga0079226, IMG submission 76345) | Agricultural soil microbial communities from Georgia to study Nitrogen management - Poultry litter 2014 | ecosystem: Environmental > Terrestrial > Soil > Agricultural land | place: USA: Georgia... | reverse complement strand
GAGTTTTTTATTAATTAAAATTATAATAGCCTCATATATCTTATCATTTTCAGATTCTGTAGAAAAAAACTGTGAAACCACCACCAATTGTTTAAGTATTTCTCGGGTTTCTTGGTTTAAATAAGGGCTGGTTTCTAATCTCTGAATAACACTATCTAGAAATTCATCATATTTATCTTCTAAAAATAAATCAATCGCTTTAAGAGTGGCCTGAAACCGTTCGATTTTATATTCTGCTTTATTGATTATTTCAGGAATTTTATAATCAGAGAAGTTAGTTAAATAATCCGACTTTTCTAAAATCCATTTCTCTATCCGGATGTAGATATCCAACAATGTTTTGGCATGAGTGTAATCTCCTTCTTCCAAACTCTTAAAAGTCTCCTCATTAAGATGCGTGAGATATGAGAAAACCCATAAATTCTCGTCTTCTTTATATTGGTCTAAATAACTTTTTTCATCTTCTTCTTCAGTTTCCAAATATTTAGCACCTAAATCTTTATCAATGTAAAAATATTTCTTTTCTAAGTTGGCAAAACCTATTGCTTCAAACACCTCTTCGACTTTATAGCTTTTCTCTTTATAGCTTAGTACATTTTGATATAATCTTAAAAAGCCCCGTTCATTAATGTCATACACATACAGTTCTATTACATCGTTTACTTTATAAAAACTATGATGATCAGCCATTACGTCTTGATCGGGGTAATAATTGCTGTAAAAACCATATTCATCTTTTAGCAACCAAAAATTCACTCCTGTTTCCGAATGTTCTTTGATTTCTTCAAGAGTAAAAAAATATTTTTCTCCTATCTTATAAAGATGGTCTAAGATAAATTTTCGGGTTAAGAGTAGCCTAGGGTTTCCATCCTTAAAAGTCCCTAACCACATAGGCACCTTACCTTCGAGACTAATAGCGCTTAGGGCATCAGGAACTTTAACATGAAACGTTTCTCCCTCATATTTTGTTTTAATATACTTTCCACCCTTATTATTATAAATCTCATAGATTTCTAACTCATAGACCTCTCCTTCTTCAAAAACAGAATAGTCTGCTTTTTGATTAAGATCGATTTCTGGTATTATATTTTTAAATTTGAGACGATTTCTTACTAAATCTAAATCATAAATCTCCAAGGTAATTTCGGATTCATTTCCCTCAGTTAGAAAAGTATTAGGAATGACAAATTTCAATCCAGGAAAGTTTGATATAATAACTACGTTTTCCCTTCTATCAAGAATTTCAAAAGTATAAGACTCGCCTTTTTTATATAAGTTTAAAATGCTATAATTAAATGTAATTTGTCCATTGAAAACATTATCTTCTTTTTCATACAAAATCACTTCATCTCCCACTTCGTGTTCTGATAAATAAAAACAAGAGTGCTCTTCTCCAGTATAAACATCACTAACCAAGGAATAATCCTCATAATTCGCTAACACTCTATACTTTTTATGTTTATCAATAATATTCATATGTATAAAATTTATTATTATTAACCTTTATTATAATTTTTTCACTTTACTTATTTCAACGAACCTTGTTTTTATATGCCTCATTTCCTAAATTTACAAAAAAAAGTTAATAACACTTACAAAAGTGTATTATCATTTCACATAGATTAACCCTCACATCTTCCAATCCCATTAGAAAATGAGTCTTTCCTATCATAATAAAGCAAAAACCAAATAAGATATGGAGAAGGAGAATTTCATTATACAAACAATTATCAAGGAGTATATTCAGAAAAATATCGTGATATTTTATAATAAAAAGAATAAGGTTAGGAGTTTTTGAAAATTATAGATTCCCTCTGTTCTTTTCTTAATTCTAACGATAAAGCACAATAGATCATCAAGTTATAAAAGTATCACGAATTTCAAACCTCTTATATCCATTCTTTTACTAGTTAATCCTATTTTTCAAGATAGGGTTGTATCCATTGTTGGACATATTTGCCGATTACATCGAATTCTAAGTTGACAACACTCCCTACTTTATAATGTTTAAAAATCGTATGTTGGTAAGTGTAAGGTATAATCGCCACGGAAAACTGTCCAATTTTTGAATCGAAGACAGTCAAACTGACCCCATCTACAGTAATAGAGCCTTTTTCGACGGTTTTATGTCCCGTTTCGGGATCATATTCGAAAGTAAACACCCAACTGCCATCTATTTCTTTACTTTCAATACATCTAGCGGTTTGATCGACATGGCCCTGTACGATATGCCCATCCAATCGATTACCAAATTTCATAGCCAGTTCTAAATTGACCTCATCCCCTACCTTTAGGTTACCTAAGTTAGTTTTTTGTAAAGTTTCATCTATTGCAGTTACAACATATTCTGTATCATTTTTAGCCACTACCGTTAAGCAGACCCCATTGTGTGCAACACTCTGATCGATTTTCAACTCAGGAGCTAGGATGCTTCGAATAGTAAAGTTTTTATTTGTTTTCTCATTCTCAATATGAGAAATTTCCCCAATCGTTTCAATAATCCCTGTAAACATACGTTTGATTAATTATATTTGCAGTACAAATTTAGTCAATAATATAATAGTCAGCATAAAGATATGAGCAAGGAAACTAAGCCCATAGTAGGTATTTCTATCGGAGATTTGAATGGAATTGGTTGTGAAGTGATTTTAAAAGCTTTAGAAAATCCCCAGATTCTAGATTTATGCACGCCTGTTATTTTTGGTTCGGCTAGAATATTAACTTTTACCAGTCGAATTATTGGTTGTGAAGTAAAATTTCATGGTATAGACACTTTAGACAATATCCATCCAAAACGAATTAATGTATTTAATCTGTGGAAAGAACAACCTAAAATTCAATTTGGCAAACAAGATAAAAAAATCGGCAAGTATGCGATATCTTCTTTGCAAGCGGCGACGCAAGCATTAAAAGAAGATAGAATCCAAGCCTTGGTAACTGCACCTATTGACAAATGGAATATTCAGTCTGAAGAATTTAGCTTCCCTGGGCATACAGATTACTTAGCCAAAGAATTAGGAGGTGAGAGTTTAATGTTGCTAATCAACAACAACTTGCGAGTAGGTTTATTAACCGATCATGTACCTATTAATGAAGTAGACTCTTATATTACACCAGAATTAATTCAACATAAAGTAAGCTTGTTCGCCAAGTCTTTAATTCAGGATTTTGGGATTCGAAAGCCCAAGATAGCTTTATTGGGTTTGAATCCTCATTCGGGCGATCATGGGGTAATTGGTAATGAAGAACAGGATATCATTTCACCAGCTTTGGAGCAGATTCGTAAAGAAAAGAATCTTCTAGTTTTTGGACCTTATGCTGCAGATAGTTTTTTCGGTTCTAATACTTATACCCAATTTGACGGTATTTTGGCTTGTTATCATGATCAAGGTTTGATCCCATTTAAAACCTTATCATTCGGTTCGGGTGTTAATTTTACAGCTGGACTCAATCGGGTTCGCACCTCTCCAGACCATGGAACGGCCTATGACATTGCTGGAAAAGGAGAAGCTAATCCATCCTCTTTTTTACATGCAATCTTTGCAGCTATCGATATTTATAGGAAGCGCCAAGAGTATGAAGATCTTAATAAAAATCCATTAAAAGAGCAGAATAAAAAAAATATACAAAAAAAGAACCGAAAAAACTAATTTGGAATTAAAAATTATTGATACCTTTGCACCTACCTTTTTCGGAAGGAGTGAATTGAGATAAACCGATGTGATTATGAAGGAGTTGACCCAATTTAAGATAGCCTTTTCGGGTTTAAAGCAAGGAATACATCCGTTTGCCTACGATATAGATCAATCGTTCTTTGCGTATTTTGATTATGATGAGTTTTGGGATGCACGCCTAAAACTCGATGTAGAACTGATAAAAAAATCGACTTTTATCGAGTTGAATTTGCAGGTAGATGGACAAGTAGGCGTACATTGTTATGTTACTAATGAGCCCTATATGCAACCTATTCATTCTTCGTACAAATTTGTAGTTAGATTTGGAGAAGAATATAACGATGAGCAGGAAGACATTCTTATTCTTCCTTATGGCAGTCATGAAGTGGATTTTAAACAACAGATTTACGAAACCATACTATTATCTTTACCAGCAAGGTTAGTACATCCTGGGGTTGAAGATGGTAGTTTGCAATCGGATATACTTGACAAGCTTGATGAGTTAAGCGTGGATTCATTACCAGAAGACACGGACGACTCAGAAGAAAATACTGACCCTAGATGGGATGAATTAAAGAAATTATTAACGGATAAATAATAATATAGAGCAATGGCAACACCAAAGAGAAGAACTTCTAAAACCAGAAGAGATAAGAGAAGAACGCACTATAAAGCTAAACGTCAGCAAATAGCTATAGACCCAACCACTGGAGAAGCACACTTATACCACAGAGCACACTGGCATGAAGGTAAATTGTACTATCGTGGGCAAGTAGTTATAGATGCTACAGAAGAAATTGAAGCGTAAGAACTACGCTATACAGAGTAAAACTCTCACACAACGTGGGAGTTTTTTTGTTTTGTTATAAAGAAACATACCAAAAACACTATAAAACACAGAGAAAATCGCTCAAAAACAACATTTTAGCAGATTTAAGTTGTTTTTAAGCTGTTGTTTTATAATTTTGAATGATAGTATATAAATCATAATTTATGAATAAGATTACTGCTGCGATTACTGCCGTAGGAGGTTATGTGCCAGAAGATATTTTGTCCAATAAGGACTTAGAGAAGATGGTAGATACCAATGACGAATGGATTGTGACGCGTACTGGTATTAAAGAGCGTAGAATACTCAAAGACCCCAATAAAGGAACCTCATACTTGGCTATTCAGGCTGCTAAAGACTTATTGAATAAAAGCAATACTGACCCTAAAGATATTGATTTAGTAATTGTTGCCACAGCAACTCCCGATATGCCTGTTGCGGCGACTGGAGCCTACGTCGCCTCAAAGATTGGAGCTATTAATGCTTTTTCTTTTGATTTGATGGCAGCTTGCTCTAGTTTTGTCTATGGAATGTCAACTGCGGCTAAATACATTGAATCTGGAAGATATAAAAAAGTACTGTTGATAGGTGCAGATAAAATGTCGTCCATTATCAATTATAAAGATAGGGCTACTTGCATAATCTTTGGAGATGGTGCTGGAGCGGCTCTATTTGAACCCAACCTCCAAGGTTATGGAGTTCAAGATGAATATTTACGAAGTGATGGGATGGGTAGAGAGCATTTGAAAATTGATGCAGGTGGATCATTACTACCCGCCTCTATAGAAACTGTAACTCATGATCAACACTATGTTTTTCAAGACGGTCGTACAGTTTTCAAATTTGCAGTATCCAATATGGCAGATGTTGGAGAAAAAATAATGGAGCGTAATCATCTCACAGCAGACGATATCGCTTGGTTAGTACCTCATCAAGCCAACAAAAGGATTATCGATGCTACTGCTAACAGGATGAATTTACCATCAGAAAAAGTTATGGTCAACATCCAAAAATACGGCAATACTACATCCGCTACGCTACCTTTATGCTTGGTAGATTATGAACGACAATTAAAAAAAGGAGATAATTTAGTATTCGCTTCCTTTGGAGGAGGATTTACTTGGGGGGCTATTTACTTAAAATGGGCCTATAACTCCTAAAATTCTAATTATATAAATTAAGATTTTGAAAAAGAAAAAAAACAAAAATATGAACCTAAAAGATATTCAGAACCTGATAAAGTTCGTAGCTAAGTCAGGTGCAAGCGAGGTAAAACTAGAAATGGAAGATGTAAAAATCACTATCCGTACTGGATCAGATGGTAAGAAACATTCTATTACTAATATAGAACAAGATACGATCTCAACACCATCCGTTATTACCACTACACCTCATGTGGAGCCAACCACTCCAGACACTACATCTGGTGGAATAGACACTTCAAAATACATCACTATTAAATCACCCATAATCGGAACATTCTATCGCAAACCTTCACCCGACAAACCTGTATTTAAGAGTGTAGGGGATAAAGTAAAAGAAGGAGATGTACTTTGTATCATTGAAGCGATGAAATTATTTAATGAAATAGAAAGCGAAGTAACTGGAACTATCGTCAAGGTACTTGTAGAGGATGCCACTCCTGTGGAATTCGATCAACCGCTTTTCTTAGTAGATCCGTCGTAATTTTTTAAAAGAAATTATAACGAAATCTATAATCACATTATTAAAGTATAGCTTGTATGTTTAAAAAAATATTAATAGCCAATAGAGGGGAAATCGCCATGCGTATTATCCGAACATGTAAAGAGATGGGGATAAAAACCGTTGCGGTGTACTCTACAGCTGATGCCGACAGCCTTCACGTACGTTTTGCTGATGAAGCCGTATGTATCGGTCCGGCACCTAGTAACGAAAGCTACCTAAAAATATCAAATATTATTGCAGCTGCAGAAATTACCAATGCAGATGCTATTCATCCTGGATATGGTTTCTTGGCAGAGAATGCTAAATTCTCAAAAATATGTGAAGAGCACGGTATCAAATTTATTGGTGCAGGTCCAGAGATGATAGAAAAAATGGGAGATAAAGCTACTGCCAAAGCCACTATGGAAGCAGCCGGAGTTCCTACTGTTCCTGGTAGTAAAGGTCTTATTGAAGATTTTGAAGACTGCCAAAAAATTGCAGATAAAATTGGATATCCAGTCATGCTTAAAGCAACGGCAGGTGGTGGTGGAAAAGGAATGCGCGAGGTATGGAAAAAAGAAGATCTCCAAAAAGCATGGGACACAGCTAGACAAGAAGCTGCTGCTGCATTTGGCAACAATGCCATGTATATGGAAAAGCTTATTGAGGAACCCCGTCATATCGAAATTCAGATTGTGGGAGACTCTACAGGTAAAGCTTGTCATTTAAGCGAAAGAGACTGTTCGATTCAACGCAGACATCAAAAACTCGCCGAAGAAACTCCAAGTCCATTTATGACGGATGAACTTCGAAATAAAATGGGAGATGCCGCTGTAAAAGCTGCTGAGTATATCAAGTATGAAGGTGCAGGTACTATTGAGTTTTTAGTAGATAAACATCGAAATTTCTACTTTATGGAAATGAATACTCGTATCCAAGTAGAACACCCTATTACCGAACAAGTCATTGACTATGACCTTATCAGAGAGCAAATAAAAGTTGCTGCAGGTGAAACAATTTCAGGGAAAAATTATTTTCCAAAATTACACTCTATCGAGTGTCGTATCAATGCTGAAGATCCTTTTAATAACTTCCGACCTTCTCCTGGAAAAATCACGGTATTACACGCACCCGGAGGTCACGGAGTACGACTAGATACTCATGTGTATGCAGGATATTCTATTCCACCGAATTATGATTCGATGATTGCAAAACTGATCACAACCGCACAAACTAGAGAGGAAGCCATAAATAAAATGAGACGTGCATTGGATGAGTTTGTTATAGAAGGGATAAAGACAACCATACCTTTTCATAGGCAGTTAATGGATAATCCAGATTTTATTGAAGGAAACTATACCACTGCATTTATGAATGATTTCAAAATGAAACCCGAAGAAGATTTGGAATAAATCAAAATTTCCAGAAGCTTATAAAATAAAACAAGCCTATTTATACTATAAATAGGCTTGTTTTATTTTAATTAATCGGCAGAAGACTTTATTTTCTTTACCAATCTCAACATTTGATCGCTTAAAGAATACAACCATTTTAATTGCTCGATAATCAGGTAAGCTTCATTTATATCAGAAGTCATTTCTATGGTATAGGCCTCTCTAGCATTGAGGTCCAGGGACAACATTTGAGTGGTATCTACATCTTCTAGAAAATAAGATAATTCCTTTTGTTGAAACTGCTGCACATTTTCGTTACCACTCAGCCATTCAATACATTCTTGTAGATGATCTGTTATGTTTTTGGCAGCTAGACTAAAGCTTTCTGAAGCTTCGGTGGTAGGGAGATTCTGGATGAATGTACTGGGAGAAGCCAAAGCACTCAGAAATGTATGGTTTAGAGAAACCAACTGATAGATTTCTGATTGATGTTGCTGCTGTGATTTAGGCTCTTGAGTCATTCGTTGAAAGGTTGCACTAAGGTTCGAAACAGACAAAAAAGCTTCTTTTCTAGCTAGATTATAGGAAGTAGGCCTCCCTCCTTTTCTTTCGTAAAGCTGTACAATTTCATATAAAAATCTACAATTATCTCGAATACTACTTGCAATAACATTCTGAATATTTTTGACCTCCCATGCTGGCCATAACAAAATATTTCCTAAAGTTGCAAGGGCTGCACCAATTACGGTATCGATCACTCTATACTGGATCACGCTCCATAAATCGGGTACTAACAAAGCATATACGAATATAATATTTAGAGTTATAAAAGCAGCACCTGCTCTATAGTTTTCCTGTATCATACTAAATGCCAATAGCATAGACACTACAGCCAATATAGCATACACCACCACATTATGAACTAAAAAGACAATAGCCAGAGCCACTATCGCTCCAAATATGGTGCCTATAGTTCTTTCTTTTGCTCTAGTTTTGGTTAAACCATAATTAGGGCGTAAAATAACAATCACGGTTAATAATATCCAATAAGGATTGTGCACCTCCAAATAGTTTCCTATGATAAAACTGAACATACTTACCATAGCTAATCTTAGGGCATGACGAAAGATTACCGATTGGAAACTAAAATTATCAAGCAATATCTGAAACCTATATTCTTGAGGAGTAATGAATTTTACAGCAGTAGAAGCCGAGAGGCTACTCATATCTCGAATGCTTCCTCCGTGGATAATCCAAGAGATTTGCTCTATAGATTCCACCTGTTTTAATTGGTATTTATAAAAATTTTGCAAAATAAAAACCCCCTCCGCATTACTATCTTTTCGAAGCATATACTTTTCAATAGACAGCTCCACATTCTTCAATAATGTTTGCAGCTGGATATCAGTAGCTTTTTCTGATTTTCTCCCCTTATAAGAGGCCAGTAGATTCAACTTTTCACACATTCCTTCCAAAAGTCTTTGAAAAGCTTCTATGGGTTCTTTATGCTCACGGAACAACTTATCCATCTTCTCATAATCTACAGGATTTGCCATGGCCTGTTCGAGAATATTTATCAGTTGAACGAAGACTAATACTCTTTTTCTCTTATAGCTAGATTTACCAAATGACCTACGTTCACTAAGTAAAATTTCTCGCAAAGTCTCGTGTTGCTCTCCGAGTTCGTTTTGATATTGAAATAATTCTTCTTGTAATTGATTGCGCTCTACATCGGGATATACTAATTTTGAACGTGTTTCTATGTATTTGGAGGTTACTTTTAGGACCGTATTTAACGCTTCTTCTATAGGGCCTGTCGGATGGAGTCGATACCAAATACTTGCTAATATTAAATACCATAATCCACCACTACCGATTAATAAAGAATGTAGTACAATAGAAATAGAATCGTTGGTAAAAGCAAAGCTTAGAACAAATGCTAATAGCCCAGAAAAGCTTATCAAAGAACCTCGAAACCCAAATACAGAAATAGAAGAGATCAAAAACATCATTATTCCAATACTCGGAATAATAATTCTTATATCATCAGGTATTAGGCTGCTAATAAAAGTAACAATAGTAACTAAAAGTGCTGAAAATAGAATTCCATTTCGCATATGTTTTCGGCTACCACTAATATCACTTGGTGAACACCAAAAAGCTCCAAATCCTACTGCAAGTCCCATTTCTACATGCCCTAATAAAGCACCTATCCCAATTGGAATGGTTACAGCCAATAATAGCAAAAGTGCTCGGTAAAAGTTCATCCCTTTTACCAGTCGTTGTAAATCCTTAAGAAATATATTAATTTTTGACCGCATCATTAAGACTGTAAAATACAAAGATTAAGTAAAAGAAAACAATAGTGAAAGGAGAATCCATTTTAAGTTTTATTTTCCATAAACCTAAGATAGATTCCCAATCCCGCACCACAAGTGGCAAGACCCGCTCCGACTAATAAAGGAGAGGCGTAGCTCCATCCATAAGCAATGGGTAAACCTCCAAGAAAAGCCCCCAAAGTGTTACCTATATTAAAACAAGCTTGTCCAGCAGAAGCGGCTAGCATTTCAGAGTTCTTAGCAGATTTTATCAATATCGTTTGTAATGGTGAACCCACTGTAAAGGCTATAAGCCCCGTTATAAATGTCATGATATAAGCCATCGTCACAGAATTTTGTGTAAAATAGACTAACAACAAACAGGTTGCCATAAAAGTAAAAGCTAAGATAACCGTATGGGTAGCGGTAATAGCATCTGCTAACCTCCCTCCCAACAAGTTTCCTAAGAACATCCCTAATCCGACTAAAACCATAATAATAGGTAATCGTTCGGGTTGAAGCATCACTTCTTGTAGCATAAAAGGTGCGATATAACTCAACCAAGCAAATAATCCTCCTGTTCCAATAGAAATCAGAAGAATTAAGAGCCAAGCTCTAGGAGTTTTAAAGTATTGGAGTTGATTTTTTACGGAATTATCTTTGGCTGTTGGAATTGCGGGCACCCATCTATACAAAGTATAGAACGTGAGCAGTCCTAAGCTTGCAATAACCGTATAAGGAATCTGCCATGAAAAAGATTGCCCTAGATAGGTAGCCAATGGCACACCTATTAAATTTGCTAAAGTCAATCCAGTAAACATAATAGCTATAGCTCGAGTCTCTTTACCTGGAACCGACATATTTGTTGCAACTACCGATCCCACTCCAAAGAATGCACCATGAGGTAATCCAGATAAGAACCTAAGGATTAATGCGGTTTCAAAAGAAGTTGAAAAAGTAAAGAGGAAGTGGAAGCCAAAAAAAATCAACATCAAAGTCATCAAAATCTTTTTCGGAGGATACTGATTGGACAGGATAGCTAACAACGGAGCTCCCACTACGACTCCTAGTGCATAAATGGCGATAAGATACCCCGCTTGATACTCTTCTACCGAAAAATACTGAGCAAATTGTGGCAGTAATCCCATCATAGCAAATTCGGTCATCCCAATGGCCAATCCACCAAAAGCCAATGCCAATAAACTTTTGTTCATTTATTTATTATAAATTTCATTAGAATTAATAGGTTTCTTTACCACGTAAATATTGCTCCTGCCATCGAATGGTTGCTTTCAATTCTTTTGCAGCATGGATTGGAAAATAGGGTTCTCGCAACATCTTTCTAGCAAAAAACACCAAGTCGGCTTTATTTTCTTTAAGCAATTTTTCGGCTTGTTTTGCCTCGGTTATCATGCCTACTGTTCCTGTAATAAGATTAGTTTCTTTTTTAATTTTTTCTGCAAAAGCCACTTGATAATTTGGACCGGTTATTATTTGCTGATGACGAACGGCGCCTCCCGACGAAACATCAATAACCTCTACCCCAATCTCTTTCAGTCGTTTTGCTAAGGCTACAGATTGCTCAAGATCCCAGCCCCCATCTGCCCAATCGGTAGCGGAAATCCTTACCCATAAACTCTGAGTATCGAGTGTCTCTTTTACTGCTTGTATTACCTCTAATGTCAATCGAATTCGATTTTCAAACGAACCTCCATACTTATCTTTACGCTCATTGACTAATGGTGACAGAAACTGATGCAATAGATATCCATGTGCAGCATGTATTTCGATAATTTCATATCCTGCTTGAATAGCACGCTGAGCGGCTGTTACAAACTGTGTAATAATTTCTTGAATCCCTTCCTCAGATAGCTCTACTGCTGGATGATCCTTAGGATGAAAAGCATTGGCAGAGGGTCCAAAAGTTTGCCAACCATTCTCTTTATCAGGGGCGATTTGATGGCGACCTATCCATGGTTTCTCAGTACTAGCTTTTCGACCAGCATGTGCCAATTGAATCCCAGCAACACTACCTCTTTCTTTTATAAAAGTAGTGATCTCTCTTAGTTTATCAATATGCCCTTCTTCCCATATTCCCAAATCTGCATAAGTAATCCTTCCTTCTGGACTAATAGCAGTTCCTTCCTGAATAATAGCACCTGCCCCTCCCAATGCATATTGTCCTAAATGTACCAAATGCCAATTATTGGCATAACCATTCTCTGCAGAATACTGACACATGGGTGCTACTACAATACGATTTTGAAGGTGTTGATGAAGTAAGGGTAATGAACGAAATAATAATGGCATGTTTTTAATTTTTAGAATTTATAAATCTCTTGGCAACTGATTAAAACGTCGCGTATCTTCTTTTGTCAAAATTTTGAAATCCGCAGTCTTTTTAATATCGTTTATCTTTTCTAAGTATTCTTTAGGTAAGGTTGCCAATCTCCTTGTTTTCATATCCAACCAAGCCCCACCCATAAGTGCACGAGCTAGATTACGATTCTTTTCATCATAGAAATTATGTACAAATTCAAAAAACATTCCATCTTCAGAAATTCCATTTAATTCCACGCTTACTCTAATCTTTTGATCAGGAAAAGCTTCTTTAAAATAGAACATTTGCTCATATAGTGCGATAGGTCCCAATCCCATAGCAGCAAACTCAGTAAACCCCAATCCATTTTCTTGTAGAAATCGCATACGAGTATGACTCATATAATCAATATAAGCACTATTCCGTAAATGCATATTAGCATCCACGTCACTCCATCGAATTTCAAACTCTTTAAAATACATAATATAGCTTCTAAAAATTGCCCTGCAAAGATAGAGAATACTAGAAGGTATCTAGATAAATTTATGTTAGAGAACCTAGAAAATTTAAATTCATTCTAATAAATATTTTTCAAAACTTACCTCAACCACACCACTTATTATTACCTTCTCAAATAAAACTCAGCATAGCAATGCATTATCTTATCGGATTCCATAAAAAAATATGTATTTTTAACTACTCTAACTATTATGAAACGAAAAAATGGAACCTGAAATACTTTCTTGGACTGAAACTATAGGGAGACTTCTACTTGCTGCTTTTCTCGGAGCCTTAATAGGTTTGGAAAGAGAAAGGAAAAACTGGTCTGCGGGTTTACGAACCCACACTATGGTTTCTGTAGGTTCTTGTTTAATTATGATTGTTTCTATGTACGGCTTTATGGAAGTCTTAAAATTTGACAAGGTAGAACTCGATCCCTCGAGGGTCGCAGCACAAGTTATAAGTGGTATTGGTTTTATAGGAGCAGGAACTATTCTGTTTCTAAATAGAGGTGTTATTCGTGGATTAACTACTGCTTCAGGTTTATGGACAGTGGCTGCAATAGGACTCGCTACAGGAAGTGGTTTATACTTTGCCGCCTCGGCTACTTCCCTCATTGCCCTCTTAGTCCTCTGGGGCTTACAACAATTAGAACAAAATTATTTTAAAAAATTTAAACAGGCTACACTAAGAATAGTTACAAGCAAAGATTCCGACAATATATTCTTACACAGTTTACTGACCCATCAACATCTTCACATACACTCCTTTACTTTGGATAAAAAAAATGAAAAACTTATTTTTCAAATAGGCTTTGAAAATATAGATATTCAAAAGGTTAATAACCTTGTACAAACTATCAAAGATAAACCAAATATCGAAGAAATCTCTTGGACACAATAAAAATAAATCCTGAAACATTCTAACAAATCGGAACAATTATTCTTCTTTTAAATCT
>Ga0079226_10002706_pt1 | contig 13681 bp, 13 predicted proteins | sample Poulit2014_FD_76345 | JGI IMG/M metagenome (GOLD analysis project Ga0079226, IMG submission 76345) | Agricultural soil microbial communities from Georgia to study Nitrogen management - Poultry litter 2014 | ecosystem: Environmental > Terrestrial > Soil > Agricultural land | place: USA: Georgia... | reverse complement strand
CAAACTAGCTGCTGAACAAATTGAGTTAGGTTTAGAGAATGAAATAGTAGAATTCAAAGAATGGGTAACAAACTTAGGAGTCGTACCTGTCCTTGCTGCCCTTCGAGAAAAAGGGTTAGCAATCCAAGCAGAAACATACGCGAGCATTAACCGAAAGATCCCTGATTTAACTGAACGTGAACAAAAAGTAATTAGTAAACATACAAAAAGCATCATAAATCAAATGATTAAAGAACCAATCATTCAGGCAAAAGAAATGGCAGGAAAAAAAGATTCTGAAGAACTACTTGCTTTGTTTATCGATATATTTGGGATTAATGATCAAATAAAAACAGATGTGGTTAACCGGATCCAACGTACCAAAAAAATTTCGTCAGTAAATAAGACTAATAAAACCTCCTTTTTAACAGATAATTAATAACTCTACTTATAAGGAGACAAGCCTATGGTTATAACAAAATCGTTATATGAAATAGTCGTCTTAATATATAGTCTTAGTCTAATAAGTTATTTTATTGATTTTGTTCGACGTAACAATAAAATCAGTCATGTAGCTTATTACTTATTATTAAGTGTTTGGGTTTTGATTACTTTCATTCTTTTATTTCAAATGTTTATCGAAAAAAACTTCCCAATTCTAACATTAAGTGAAAGTATGTTCTTTTATAGTTGGATACTAATTACATTTTCACTAATAATGAATCATTTTTTCAAAATAAATTTTATAATGTTTTTCACTAACTTTTTCAGTTTTTTTATTCTCTTGTTATCAATGACATTGGATGCAAAAAATCTTGTTTATTCTAAAAGTACTGAATTTGTGCATGAAGTGTTAATAATTCATATAACGCTCACTATTTTGTCTTATGGGTTCTTAACTATATCTTTTTTACTCGCCTTAATGTATTTAATTCAATATTACTTTTTAAAAGAGAAGAAAAGCTTCAAATTAATGTGGCGTTTCACTGATTTATATCAGCTAGATCGTTTTTCATATTATGCTGCGATTATTGGAGTTCCTTTATTATTAATCGGGCTTATTTTCGGAATCGTCTGGGCATATGTTGCTAATGCAGAATTTTATTGGTTTGATATAAAAACAATCACTTCTATCTTGGTCTTATTTGCCTATATGATTTACATTTTATTAAAGAATCTTAACCGTTTTAGCAACAAACAAATCATTAATTATAATGTAGTTATCTTTTTAGTATTAATTATTAATTTCTTTCTATTTAGTTCTTTTTCACAATTTCATTTTTAAAAGGAGTGACTTATATGCGTGAATTAATCGTAGGTAGTCGAGAAAGCAAGTTAGCAATGATTCAAACACATCTTATAATCGATAAATTAAAAGAAATTGGCATTAACTACCCTATTAAAATAGAAAAAATTGCCACAAAAGGTGATAAAATTCTTGATGTTGCTTTAGATAAAGTTGGTGGTACTGGAATTTTTATAGAAGATTTAGAAACGTTGCTCCAAAATAAAAAAGTAGATTTTGCGGTCCATAGTATGAAGGATTTAAGTCCAGATATGAATCCAGAGTTTACGATTGCAGCTGTTCCTGAGCGTGAGGATCCACGTGATGCATTAATTTCTAAAGATCATATTAAGTTATCTGATCTTAAAGAAGGTGCAGTGATTGGAACAAGCAGTGCAAGACGTGGAGCTCAAATCAAAGCAATTCGTCCAGATCTAAATACGAAATGGATTAGAGGACCAATTGATTCTCGAATTGAACAATTAAACCAAGGTGATTTTGATGCGATTATCTTAGCAGTAGCAGGACTGAATCGAATGAACTTAAGTGAGAAAGTCATCACTGAATACTTAGAAATTGATCGTTTTGTCCCTTCCGTTGCTCAAGGTGCTTTAGCTATCCAATGCCGAGCGGACGATGAAGAAATGATTGAGATATTAAAACTGTTGAATGATAAATCAACTGAACAAGCAACAAAAGCAGAACGTTATACGCTGAGTTTATTAGATAAAGATGACAAAGCACCAATTGGTGTCTATGCTAATTTCGAAAGTGATCAAATAACTATTTATCTTTCAATTGCTTCTTTAAATGGTACCAAACTATTAATTACTTCAGCGACTGGGAATGATTATAAAGTAGTTGCTAAAAAAGTTGCTGATGAATTAATCGCTCAGGGCGCATTAGATATTATTGAGAACTCCAAACGTGGTAAATAATCTATGCACTTAACTAATAAACACGTCTTAGTCACCAGAGAAGCAACTCAAGCAACTGAGTTTAATCAAATGATTGAAAATAATTCAGGGAAAGTATTAAGCGCACCACTTTTAAAGATTAACCCTGTAAAATTCAAGCAAATTAATCCTAATCATTATAATTGGATTTTTTTCACAAGTGCAAATGGTGTCGAATGTTTTTTGGAACAAATGCCTGATAAAACTTTCCTTCAATTAATTAAAATTGCAGCGGTTGGTCATAAAACTGAAAATGCCTTAAAAAAGTATGGCGTCACAGCTGACTTTATTCCAACAATTTATAATGCTGAGAAAATGGCTAAAGAATTTCTAGAAAAACATCCATTAGCTAACCATATACTACTTATCCGTGGTAATTTATCGCGTGATGTATTACCTAACTACTTCCGTGAAAAAGAAATCACTTTTGAAAACCTAGTCGTCTATGAAACAGTTGTAAATAAACAAATTAAATCAAAATTAAACCATATTTTTAAAACCGAAAGAATAGATTATATAACATTCATGAGCCCATCAACCATAAAAAGTTTTCTTGAATTACTTGAAGAGAAATACCATATTGAAGCTCTCGAAACTAAAGTTATTTGCATTGGAACAACAACTGAAAGAATCGCTTTAGACCATGGGTTCAAACACGTAAGTATTCCTAATCAGTTTACGGCAGATAGTATGTTAGAAAAAATAGCAGAAATCGAAAGGATGAATAGATAATGAGTAACTTACCAAAATTTGATCGTCATCGCCGTTTACGTTCTTCTCAAGCGATGTGCTCACTTGTAAGAGAAACAGAATTAACAGTTAATGATTTATTATATCCTATGTTTATTATCGAAGGTGAACAGGTTAGAAATGAAGATGTTTCAATGCCAGGAATCTTTCAAATATCACTTGATTTATTAGCAGATGAAATTAAAGATATTCAGAAACTAGGTATTAAAGCAGTTATGCTTTTCGGGGTTATCACAGATAAAGACGAAGAAGGTACAGGAGCTTATTGTGAATCAGGTATTATACAAGAAGCAACTAAATTAATTAAAAAAATAGTACCAGAAATGCTTGTTATTGCTGATACCTGTCTTTGTGAATATACGTCTCATGGGCATTGTGGCGTGATTGATAATGGAGAAATAAGTAATGACGCTTCATTAAATTTACTTGCAAAAACTGCTGTTTCCCAAGCACAAGCTGGAGCAGATATCATTGCTCCTTCTAATATGATGGATGGCTTTGTCATTACTATCCGCGAAGCCTTAGATGCTGAAGGTTTTAGCCATATACCTATTATGTCTTATGCTATCAAATATTCATCAGCATTTTATGGTCCTTTTAGAGATGCTGCAGATAGTACACCACAATTTGGCGATAGAAAACAGTATCAAATGGACCCAGCAAACCGGTTGGAAGCTCTACGAGAAGCGGAATCTGATGTGATTGAAGGAGCTGATTTTCTAATAGTTAAACCAGCACTTTCATACTTAGATATTATTCGTGATGTGAAAAACAACTTTAATTTACCCGTTGTTGCTTACAATGTTAGTGGGGAGTATTCAATGGTAAAAGCAGCTGCAATGAATGGTTGGGTTGATGAAGAAGCAATTGTTATGGAGAAAATGATAAGCATCAAACGTGCAGGTGCTAATTTGATTCTAACTTATCATGCTAAAGATATTGCTAAATGGTTAAAAAAATAAAAAGGAGGAGATAAAATGAAACAATTTAATCAATCAATAGATGCATATAATGAAGCAGTAGATTTAATGCCAGGTGGGGTTAACTCACCAGTTAGAGCTTTTAAATCTGTCGGTATGACACCGATCTTTATGGAGTCAGGTAAAGGTTCTAAAATAACTGATATTGATGGTAATGAGTATATTGACTACGTATTAAGTTGGGGACCCCTTATTTTAGGGCATGCAGAAGATAATGTCGTTAAGCAACTTCAAAATGCTACTATTAAAGGCACTAGTTTCGGTGCACCGACAACATTAGAGAACGATTTAGCAAAGATGGTTATTGATCGTGTTCCTTCTGTGGAAATGATTCGAATGGTTAATTCAGGTACTGAAGCAACAATGAGTACATTGCGTCTCGCACGCGGATATACAGGACGTAATAAAATCTTGAAATTTGAAGGTAATTACCACGGACATGGGGATTCATTATTAATTAAAGCAGGTTCAGGTGTTGCCACACTTGGTCTTCCAGATAGTCCTGGAGTGCCTGAATCAATTGCAAAACAAACGATTACTGTGCCATACAATGATCCTGAAAGTGTTAAATTAGCATTTGAGACATACGGTGATGATATTGCAGCTGTTATTGTTGAGCCTGTTTCAGGGAATATGGGTGTCGTTCCTCCTATTAATAACTTTTTACAAGACTTAAGAGAGATTACAACTCAATATGGTGCGTTACTTATATTGGACGAAGTAATGACTGGTTTCCGCGTAGGTTATAACTGTGCACAAGGTCATTTCGATGTCGACGCTGATCTGACATGTCTAGGTAAAGTCATTGGTGGTGGATTACCTGTTGGTGCTTACGGTGGTAAACGTGAAATTATGGAGCAAATTGCACCAGCCGGAAATATTTATCAAGCAGGAACTCTTTCTGGTAACCCACTTGCTATGACAGCTGGTCTTGCAACTTTAGGGGCTTTAACTGAAGACGATTATGAACATATGAATGAACAGGTTGATCGCTTGATAGATGGTTATCGTAAAGCAGCTGAAGAAAATAATATCCCTTTACAAATCAACCGAGCTGGTTCTATGATGGGTGTATTTTTCACTGACACACCAGTAACCAACTTTGACGAAGCACAAACATCTGACTTAGAATTATTTAAAAAATATTATCAAGGGATGATTGAAGAAGGCATATTCTTACCGCCTTCACAATTTGAAGGCCTCTTCATGTCTACAGCTCATTCTGATGAAGATATTAATAAAACAATTAAAGCAATTGAGAAAGTCTTTGCAACTTTATAAATTAAATAATAAGCAGCTAATTCGCTAGTATGTTGATGGTATCCCACCAGATTCATACCAGTCAATTTTGCTTTTATTTGCTATTATTATAATAATAAATATAACCTTTTACAGCTTGATTCAATACTTGAAATGAGAATATTTTGTTCTTTCTAACGTTTCATCTTTCGACTTTTCCTTTTATTTAAATAAATGAATCTTCTTCTTTCCAAATATGTTTTTTAGAATTTTTCATATCAATTTCTTGTTTATTTTCCCAATCATCTGCTTCTGAGTCTTCTGTTTCTTCACCTTGAATGTCATTAATAATCCATTGTTTCTTTTCAGTATCATACTTTAAATTATATTTACGGAGTTCAGAATAAGAAAGGTCTTCAGCAGGGGTGTCTTCTAATTTAAGTTTTTCTTCATAAGAAACAAGCATTGTTATTTCTGCACTCCACTTTCCATCAAAGTGACTTAAAGTTATTTCATCCATATCAACAATTGACTTGGTAAACTTTGATTCAATTTCTTCAATATAATCTTTAATTAACTCAAATTCAAAACTAGCACTACCAAGACTCTTCTTTAAGTCGTCTGTAACGTTTTTAAATTCTTTTTCATCAAATCCTGACGCTAAAAACATAGACATACTTTCATTAAATTCATTGGTGGTAGCAATTAATGCCTTTTGAATTTCTTTATCATTTTCCGCTAATTTTTCATCATCTAACAGGAAACTAACTTCTGAGTCACCCCAGACATCAGTTTTATCTTTTTCAGTGAAATTACCTAAATCATTTTTTAAAGTCGCATTAATTTCATATTCACCGGGTATAAGAGGTCCATACAGATTCTTTTCTTCTTCTACTTCTCTAATTTGTTCTTTAAATCCTTCTACTCCAAGAGATAGTTTATCATCTTCTTCAACACCTTTTGCTTTGATGTTAACTGTTTTGATTTGAACTTTATAATCCGGAAACATTCCCAATGTTTTTCCATCAAGGATTAAACTAGCTTGCGCAGTTGGAGTTAAAAAATCATCATCAGCTATCTGCTTTTTAAACTCTTCTTTGATAACTTGATGACTTTCACTATTTTTATTTAAATAGTTAATAAAAGCAGTAAGTGAAGCTTTATTTACTTGTGCTTCGTTTTTATCAGGTTTGATTATTTCTTTTAACGAAGACATATCTTTATCTGCGATAGCTTCGTTAAAAATTTCTACTGTTTTTTCAGGTTTGTGTTGTGCATTGATTACAAAAAAAGCGACAACTAAGCCTATAACTAAAAGAGCGAAAACACCACCAAAAATAAATGCCCTTTTTTGCATAGTTATCTAACAGCTCCTTCTGCAAATACTTGGTTTAATCTTTTAGTTGCTTCAAGACCTGAATCATCAATAGCCCATTTCCCATCTTTTTGTTTCATCTCGACTTCAATTTCACGACTACCATTTTTTGCATCGATTTCATCTAATATTGAATCAAACTTTTTCAAAGCATATTCATTTTCTTTATCTGGGTCAAAATCATTATTATCTCGGTAATCCTCTTTATAATCTCTCATTTTTTCGGTTATATCATCATAAGCTAACGCCTCGTATTCAACATTAACAATAGCTTTTTCACCACTATTACCTGTTACAGTTACTTCAATTTCGTCTTTTTCAGCAGAACTTTGTTTAAAACTTTCATAATGTTTTTCAGCATCATCGTTTGATATACTTTTTGAAACGGTCATATCCATCATTTTCTTAAAGCTTTTTTGTGCGTCATCTTGAAGACTATTTTTATCTGCTGAAATATATTTTTCATAATCGCTATTATCTTTATCAAAATAAATTGTTTCAATATAAGCAGTTAATGCTTTTTCTGGTATCATTAAACTTTCGAGGCTTTCGTTATATTCACCTGTATCAAGAGGAATATTTACATCTTCTACTTCAGCTTCATAATCACTGGATTGAGGCAAAATATTAATTTCATATTCTTTGTCCTTTTCAACATCAAACATAACGGTCATGGTCTTTTGTTTATCAACACCAACACTTGTATTAGATTCTCTTTCTATACCTAATGCATGATTAACATTTGTTACAGGATCCATTTGTGAATCTCCGTCGTATAATTGCATGCTCATCTCAGGGAAAACATCTACAGATGCGTCAGAAACATTTTTAATTAATATATCTATTAATAAAATCCCGCCATCTGCTTCCTCTCCATCTATCGGTTCACCACCATCTCGATCTGATAAAATATACCGCGCATCTTCAATAGATGCTTCGATTGTTTTTCCTTTTGCCTCACCTGCATCTCTTTCTTTTGAGCCTCCACAGGCAGTTAATCCTAATAAAAGTAATAAAGAGCTAAACAATAAAGTCAATTTCTTCATTTAAATATAATCCCCTTTCAAATCAATTTTTTTATAATTGCAAAAACTTAACGTAAAAATATAGCAATAACTATCAGATAATAATTATTACTATAAAAAGACATTATTAAAAACACTATATGTAATTTCTATGGTAACGTCAACAGATTTCATGTTATAAAAAAATATTAGTTAACATTTTTTTTAAAAATACATTATATTGTGTGTAGCTGTTGGTGGAGTTCGCGGATTTGTTCTGCTAATTCAGGAACAGGACCATCTACTACCGTATCTTTAATTACTTCTTCAATTGGAAGGTTACGAACGCGTGAGGGTGGTACTTCCATTTCGCTCATCCACTCTACTAGTTGTTTAGTCGAACTCGCATAAACAATACGTCCTAATCCTACCCATCCGTGTGCAGCTGCACACATTGAACAATGTTCACCTGAAGTATACACAATCGCTTTTTGTCTTTCCTCAGGGGTCATATTGGTTGCTGCCCAGCGTGCTAAGGCAAATTCTGGGTGTTGTGTATGGTCTCCACCTGCAACCCGGTTATGATTTTCTTTAAGTACTTCACCTTTTTCAGAAACTAGAATAGAACCAAAAGGCTCATCTCCTTTATCTAACGCAATTTTAGCTAATTCAACACAACGTTCTAAATGTTTATAATCTTTATTGCTTATCATTATTAAAATCTCCCTTCTTAATCTATTACAGTACAGTCCAATTATTAATAAAATCAGTCTTTATTCTGTAGGTTTTTTTGATAGAAAAGATATCCTTTATTGAATATTGAGTATATATTTGCATTATAACATAGAAAATTTTCATATCTTTATTAACTTACAAACTCTATGGTAAACTATGAAAAGAAAAGAGTTCACAATTTTTAAAAATCGTTAAATAACATTTTCAGTGAACTATTTTATATAAATATTAGAAAATAGGTGAATCAATATGAAATTATCTGAGTTTACAGTTGGTCAGGAGTTCACAACAAAATCTTTCAAACTCACACAAAAGAAGATTATGGAATTTGCAAAAGACTATGACCCTCAGTATATGCATTTAGATGAAGAAAAGGCAAATCAAGGTAGATTTAATGGAATTATTGCATCAGGAATCCAAACTTTAGCGATTTCTTTTAAATTATGGATTGAAGAAGGTAAGTATGGTGATGATATTATCGCGGGGACGCGCATGAATAATATTAAATTTACTCAGGCAGTTTATCCAGATGATGAATTATACACTGTTGTAAAAGTCATTGATATAAAGGAAAGAAAAATCGAAAACGGCATTCTTACTGTAACGTTAACCACATTTAATCATAAAGAAGTAAAAGTTTTTGAAGGTGATTTATCTGTGTTATTAAAAAATGATAAATCAACCATTTGAAATTAGAGTTAAATCAAAAGATTAACAATACCTCACTCCACAAAAAGCACCCTTTAAGTTAGACTTACCATTAACTTAAAGGGTGGGATACTCTAATCTATTTTTATGCGCTTTATAAATATTTACTATAACGTTTTTCTAATTTGTCTTGGACTAATTCAATTAAAATACATATCGGCCAATAAATGAGCGCGATTAAAATGTACATTGTCATTGCATCATACGTTCTTCCAGCAACTATTTGTGTCTTTTGAAATAATTCTGGCACAGTAATGACCGCTGCAAGTGATGTTCCTTTTACAATATCTAAAAATACATTTGTTAAAGGCGGTACTGCTGTTCGAATTGCTTGTGGTAAAATAATCTTTCGTAAGGTTGGCCAGTAGCTTAAATTAAGCGCCTTAGCTGACTCCCATTGTCCAGTATCGATACTATTTAATGCCGAACGATTAATCTCAGCAATGTAAGCCGCACTATTTAAACCAAACGCCAAAAATGCGGCTGTTAACGCATTAAATTCAATCCCTATAACCGGCAGGCCAAAATATATGATAAATAAAAATACAAGCATAGGCGTTCCACGCATGAAAGATATATAAATACGTGCAGGCCATTGAAGTATCCATCTATTGGAATCACGTAATAATGCTAAAAATAGTCCGAGAATCAAACCAACTGTCATTCCAACTATGGCAACGGACAAAGTCATTGGTAATCCTTTGAGAATGAAAGGAAGGTTTTCTAAAGCTAACTCGACATCAAATAATCCACCAAAATCAAAACCATTAAAATTCATAATCCGACTCCTATATGTCCAATCCATCTACTTCAATAATTTCTTTATCTGGTTTTACAGAAGCATCTTCTTCATAAAACTCTTTAGCGAGCTCAGATAACGTCCCATCTTCATGCATATCACTAATTACTTTATCAATTTCTTCTTTCATTGTTTCCTCACCTTTTGGCATCATTACACCAGACTCTGTTGGATGAAAATTCAATGTAGGGTGTAAGTGAATATCAAAATCTGGAAATGCAGCAACACCGAACTTTGTTAAATAATAATCATTAATTACAACATCAGTCCTACCATTATCGACATCACGTAAATAAGCTTCGTTTGGCGCGTTACCATACGTAATCACTTCAGCCCCATATTGCTCAGCTATTTGACTATAAATTGTCGTTGCTCCTCCTCCGGCTTTTTTACCTTTTAAATCTTCTAATTCCTCAATTCCAGAATTATCATCTTTTCTCACAGCCATAGTGACAAACGAATATTTAATTGGTTCACTAAATTCAAATTCTTCTTTTCTCCTATCAGTTATCCCACCTGTTGATATATCAATTCTACCACTTTTAATGGCTGGGCTTACATTATCAACGCCAATTATTTCAAAATTAATCTCTAAGTCTAAGCGGTCGGCAATCTCTTTCATTGTTTCAACTTCATAGCCTGTTAATTGATCCTCTGTCTCTTCTTCGCCATCATAGAATGAGGCTGCAATTAAAGTTCCTGATGTTCCTACGACCAGTTCACCTGACTCTTTAATTTCAGTCCAGCGATCATCCACAGTATTTTTATCACTTGCATCGTTTGCTTTCGTCTCGCCAGCTTCTGGATTACCACAAGCATTTAACACGACCGCTAATAATAAAATAAATCCAATACTTAAAAATCTTTGCACGTATTTCAACTCCCTATGTATTTTATATAATTACTGTTACATTAATTATATAAAAGTAATTGTAACAGATGATTTCATTATATTCAACACTCTATAATGCTGTAATACTAAAAAATATTTTTTAAAACTAAATTAAGTTGCTCTTAACTCCAATCAAATGAATCATATAACAGTACTCTTTCACTTTTTTATTTTTATTTTTCTGATTAAGAAATATATTTTACAATTTGATGTTTTAGAGTGAGGTGATAGGGTATAATAATTAAAAACTGGAGACCATACATAATGCAAAAATTTTATAAAAAGAAATCACTTTGGATTTTATTAATACTATTACTTATAATTGTTGGGATTGTTATTTTTAATAAAACTAAGCCTATCCCAAAAGGACTTTCTTATGAGAGTGATGTCTATCAAACAGACAAGGTTGAGTTTTTATCTGATTTAACGTATTACGATAATAAAGATGAGATGAAAACTGAACAAGATATTTTTAAAGAAGTAATCAATGTAATTAATCAGGCAGAAGATTTTGTCGTAGTTGATATGTTTTTATTCAATGACTTTACTGACCAAAATAGAAATTTTCCTGATTTAAGTGGCAAACTTACGAAAGCTTTAATAGCTCAAAAAGAAAAACATCCAGAATTACAAGTCGTTTTTATTACGGATCCTGTTAATACAGGGTATGGTTCTTATGAAGATAGACACTTAGAAGATTTAGAAAAAAATGATATTGAAGTGGTCATTACGAGTTTAAGTGAACTGCGTGATTCTAATAGCTTTTATTCAGCTGCTTGGCGCTTATTTTTTCAACCGTTTGACAATGAAGGAACAGGTTGGTTACCGAATCCGCTAGCTAAAGAAGGACCCAAAATCACTGTGCGTTCTTACGCTAAGTTATTCAATGTAAAAGCTAATCATCGAAAAGCGGTTGCATCAGAAAAAAATGCTATTATCGCTTCTGCCAATCCACATAATGAAAGCGGATTTGCTTCTAATATTGCTTTCAAAGTATCTGGTGAGATTATAAATGATATTGTTAAAGCTGAACAAGCAGTGATTGATTATTCTGGTGGAGAAATGGTTATTGATTATAAAGATAAAGTTGAAACAACAAGCGGTGATATCGCGATTCAATATTTAACAGAAGGAAAAATATTAAAAAGTATCTTAGAAGAAATTGAACAAGCAAAAAAAGATGATACTATTTGGATTGGGATGTTTTATATTGCAAACAGAGATGTAATTGATGCCATTCATGATGCAACAGATAGAGGAGCAAAAGTACAACTTATCCTTGATCCAAACAAAAATGCTTTTGGTAGTAATAAAACAGGGTTACCTAATATGCCAATCGCTTCTGAAATGGTTAAAGATAATAATTTAGATATTCGTTGGTATGAGGCTAAAGAAGATCAATATCATACGAAAATAATTTATATAAAAAAACCTACTGAGTCTGTTGTAATTGGCGGGTCTGCTAATTATACAACACGTAACTTGGATGACTTAAATTTAGAAAATAACTTAAAAATTACCGCTCCCCAAGATGCAGACGTTATGCAAGATGTCGATGCATACTTTAATAGATTATGGGATAATGAAGATGGTACATTTACTTCTGATTATGAAACTAACGAAGATTCTTTAACTTCAGCATTAAAGCTTACTTACTGGTTACAAAAATTAACTGGCTTAACAACTTACTAAATATATTTTTTAACCATAGCATTATTTTTTGCTTTATTGTAAGATAAATTTGAGGTGATTAAATGATTGTTTACTCATTTATTGGGAAAAGTGGAACTGGAAAAAGTTCTAACGCTATTCAATTTGCTCATGAACATAATATTCCTGCGATTATTGATGATGGATTATTAATTGTAAATGGCAATAAAGTAGCAGGGAAATCTGCTAAATATGAAAAAACAACAATTGCTGCTGTAAAACGCGCTATTCTTTCATCTGAAAAACATATGATGGATATAAAAAATAAACTTGAAAAATTAAATATAGATCGCTTATTGATTATTGGAACGTCTATGAAAATGGTTAGATTAATTGCTGCTAGACTAGAAGTGGGCAGAATACAAACACATTATTATATTAGTGGTTTTGTATCTCCTCAAGATATTATTGCTGCTCAAAATACGCGCAAAACGACAGGAAATCATGTTATCCCAATTCCACATCACCAAATTGGGCCTAATATTTTGGTCAAGATTATTCGGAAAGGTGTTTATATATTCTCACCACATAAAGAAAAAATTGGCGAAACAACAATTGTTCAACCGCCTTTCTTTACACGCGTGAAAGAAATAAAAGATGAACAAGTTAATGCAATAAATGATTTTGTCGACTTCCATATCATCCAATTTAAAATTGATTTAATCATTCTAAAACAATTAATTAATAATCGAACAAACGATTTAATTGATCGATTTGAAGATTATCTGGTTTATTTGGTACAACGTTTCAAAAAAAGACTTTCAATTATTAAGCAAAAAATGTTAGAGTTTTTTGTACGAAGAAAATTCCAAGCAATTTAATAAGCTCCCAGTAATTAATCATTAAGATTAGTTACTGGTTTTTTATTTTAATTTTATGTTAAAATAGAATAAATTAATTAAAGGTGGTTCAAAAATGAGGCTGACACTATGGGTTGCTTCTCTATTCTTAATCATCATCTTAGGCGGAACTTTTTTATTCATTAAATTCAGCCCACCCTTAGAAATTGGAACAGTTGCTTCAAGTGATGATAAACAGATAGCTCTTGTAGGAATTGGTAATAAAGGATTTAGTATGATTAACATAACTGAAGTTTTAGTAAATACAAATAAAGCACCAATAGATGTAAAGTTGCAAGAAAGTAATATCATCCATGGCTTCACTTTAACAGATAATTATAATAGTCACGAAGACAAAGATGTTACTTTTAAAAATATTGAGGATGTAGATATTAAAAGAGGCACTTCTCCAGCTACTAATTTTGAAAAT
>Ga0079226_10002705_pt1 | contig 13683 bp, 7 predicted proteins | sample Poulit2014_FD_76345 | JGI IMG/M metagenome (GOLD analysis project Ga0079226, IMG submission 76345) | Agricultural soil microbial communities from Georgia to study Nitrogen management - Poultry litter 2014 | ecosystem: Environmental > Terrestrial > Soil > Agricultural land | place: USA: Georgia... | reverse complement strand
TTTTTGTAATCCTGTATACAGTGCGTGGGTTTACTGTAAACGGAATTAAGTTTTTTGTAATTCTGTATACAGTGCGCGCATTTACTGTAAACGGAATTTAGTTTTTTGTAATCCTGTATACAGCGCGAGTATTTACTATAAACGAAAAATCTATATGTATACAGCAAGTCCTGTTGCTGTAAATAAACACTAAAATCAGTATACAACGGTAGCCTTTCTAGTATAAAATAAATCCGATTGCTGTACAAAAAGCCTCTCAACCGTATACAGCAAACGTTCAAATTGTAAATAAAAAAACTTCCTGTATACAAGAACAAATCTATTGTATACAGGAACTCCAATTTTCTTGAAAATTATTTACAAGACTTAATCCAACGCTCAGAAGTGAGTGCTTATTGTCCGTATTATTAATAATTTTATTAGCCCTCTTCTCAGTTTTGGTTGTACTTTTTCATTAGCAATTTTATCGGCTCCTCTTCAGTTTCAAAGGTATAGTAAGTTTGACTGCCGTTTGGCTTCATACGTAAATGCCTTTTTAAAAATCTACTAACAAACACCCGTGAAAATAGATTCCCACACCAGTCGGTGATTTGCTTTGTTGTAATTTTCTTCTCTGGGAATAATAAATGAAACTGAGCGATTGAATAAAGAAGCATATCATAGAGATGGAATTTACACTTACAACGATTGCAATAAAGAAATAGTTGTCCCTTTCGCACCAATCCCGACTGGCACTTCTTGCAAAATAAGCCCCGCCTTAAATCCTCCAACTTATATTCCGGGAGCACTTCGTATTTAGACCGGTCCTTCTTCCTTTTTGATAATTCTTCCTTTAACTTCACAACTCGACTTGTCAATCTGCCTTCATGATGAGTCGCCTTACTTAAAAATCGGTCGATCTGGCCATAATGAATGAACCTTGATTGAATCGGAGATTGATATAGAAAAAACTTCGGATTCACAAATATAACATAAGAACGAACAGGAAATTTAATACGCATTTCTTGCAACAATTTCTTAAATAAAAATTCCGTACGTTCAAGTTGAGTTATTGGATTATAAATTTCGCGGTTTGTATTTAGATGGTAGATCTTATTGTTTTTAAAATAGTAATCGCCGCTGTAGTTCTTCACTTCGAGGAGAAAAATAGTCTCAGAAGTAAGGAGGAGACAATCAATCTGCACTTCCTGATTCTCTATTTCAAACAGAAAGTCGAACAAGGGAAGTACCTTCGAGCGATCGATGGAGTTAAGTTGATCAAGTAACATCTTTTCACCGAAAAAACCTTTCTCAAGCCTTCGATATCGCTCTAATTCATCAGAGGACATTTCCCGCCGAGAGTCGAGCGCTTCAAAGATTAAAAGAGGCCACGGAAAATGTAGTTCATCCATTCAATCACCTTTTCCTTTTTACTCATCATCATAAGAAAAGCAAAAAGAAGGTTCAAATGGCAAAAAAGCTATTTTTCCGAAGGGGGCTTTATCGTTTCACAAAAACTGCCATAAAAAACTTTAAAAATCTTCATAACGAGATGAGGTTTTTAAAAATTTAATCACATCCCTTCGTTTGAAAGTAAACTCTCACCAAATCATCCATATATAAGCCACCAATTATTGTTTAATTTATGAAAAGACTTTTGTATAATGAAATGCAACAGAGGAGTGAGACAATGGACAAATTGAAACAAGCACTTCTACAATTTGAACGAAAAACAATTGAATACGACGAACTGATCAACTTCGCTCTGAAGAAGGAGACATACGAACAATTTGCTCCTAAAATAATCGCCTTAGAAAAGGAACACATTCTACAAATGATTAAATCCCGTGGCCGAAACAATCGCAAACCTTCCCTAGCATTTCGCTATCGGATCAACAAGCATCGACTAAACGAAGCCTATTATGAAGAATTACGGCAGTACCGTATGAAACTACATAATTCTATAAGTCTTGATTTTTACTTTAAGTCGAGTCGCAAGGAGTGGGAAGCGGACTTACCTTATATTAAGCAAATTAATGATTATATTGAAAAGTTCGGCTTTCCAACGAAGTATGTACCAGCTCCAGAACGAAGCTACGAACTTGTGAAGGATGAGAAATGGATTGAAAAATCTGGAGAAAATATTTTGCATCGACTTAAATTATGGGACAAGCTAAAAATTATGCCTGTTAGCGACCCGCTTATGTTTGCAATTAATCCTAAAAAAATAGGAAAAACCCATCACATTCATCTTATCGTCGAAAACAAAACGACCTATCAAGCACTTTTGCCAATTATTACGAAATCTCCTTTTACAAGTCTCATTTATGGATCAGGTAGTAAAATTGAAAAAAGCATTGAAAACTTTCATACTCAAATTCCCCTCGAAGGTATCCATGTGATTTATTATTTCGGTGATATCGATCGGGAAGGAATTAATATTTGGTATCGTTTAAATGAAAAAACTTCTATCCTTCCCGCAACCCCTTTTTACAAAGCATGCTTAGAAAAAGAAAGTGCAAAGGGAAAAACGACTCAACAAAAGAATAAGGAAGCCCTAGAAAGCTTTCTTCGATACTTCCCTGAAAATAACGCAAAAACAATAAAACACCTATTAGAAAAAGACATGTATTATCCACAAGAAGTGTTAAAAACAGAAGAGCTACAACAAATATTGTTGACCTCTGAGTGGGAAGGTTATGAACGAAAATAATAGAAAAGTTGAATGATAGAAAAAGTGAGGAACTAAAATGGAATTTATTCAACTAGATAACTTAACAAAAGGCTATCGTGAACGAATGAGGCGATTAGCCCTAATGGATCCTTTAAACGAATTAGCCCAAAAAAGAAAAAAAGATCAAAACGACAAACCTATCGATATGCGTGGTTTAGGGATGTTAATGTTGCTTTTCTTTTACGAAAGACGCTTATCCCGAGCTTATAAAACGAGCCGAAAAGACGTTTCACAATTTCTATTTATGATTACGGCTGATGTTTACGAAATATCTCGCGAGCAGATGACTGAGATTACGAATGAATTAATAGAAGTATTCCGACCCCAAGACGGAAGGAAAAGAATATATACATTTTTTAATTGGGAGACGAAAAAGTTAGATGAAATCGAATATACAATTTTAAAAGCTCACGATTTTGATGCAACAACGGAAACCCAATATTACACTTTAGATGAAGATGGGTTAGAATTACTTTTTGCGACAAAAGAATTTTATAGTGAATTTCAAATTTCGATTAACCAACTCCTCTTAAAACAACAAATTGATAAAGGGCAATTCCATGATGCAGCACGTCAAGTAAGAGAAATGGAGATTAGTGTAACGAACTTAATCGAAAAATTTGAAAACATGCGAACGGAAATTGTCCGTAGCATTGTATCCGATCATACATTTCAAAAGTATAAAAAACTTATCGAGGAAGCCCACGAGCGTTTTGAGCATGAGGATGAAGAGTTTAAAACATTAAAACAGTTTGTACAGGAAACCCGTGACACGATGTATAAAGAACACTTGAAAGAACAAGAAAGCGAATCATACGAACTAATTCATCAAATAGCGAATGAATTAGATGAGGTCCATTATAAACATACGAAGTTAATAGAGTTAATTGTAAAATTGCGTAAAACAGCAATCGAGACAGCCCAAGAATCTTTATACTACACGGGGGTTCAATCTTTCAATTTTGAAAAGGATATCGTCGCAACGATTATAGGAAGACCCCTCTCTCCAGATAAAACGAAAGTTGTGCTCCACCCTTTTTTAAAAATTGAACAAAATCCGACTTGGTCGTTACTGTCTGTCTTAGAAGATCAAAATGTCATGGAAGAACGTGAAGAAAAGGAAGGATACTACTTTCCCGAAGCAAATGAAGATTTTGTCCAACAGGAATACCGAGAATGGTTAGGTGAAAAATATCGGAAAATAATTGAAATTTTCCTTTCTGATTACGAAACAAACAACATAACGACATTAAAAGAATGGATGGAAGTTTTACAAGAAACGAATCCATCTTTGTTGGAGAAAAGGTACTTTTATAGTTTTTGGATGCTTATGCACCAAGTATCACCGTTGCAACAAGAAACGATTACAAACCACGATAGCGAAAACCTATTACAGATAGTTCATCAAGCTTTAGAAGGTAGACAAATTACGGTGACTGAATTACCAGATATCGTTCATTACGGTGAGCTTTATTCGATTCAAAATATGAAAATCGAACTAGAATAAACTATAAACAATTATAAGGAGTATAAAACATGTATTCTGAACGCCATGTGATGCAAGCTTTTTCAATCTTTATCCAGCTCGCCCGTGACGGTGTAGCGGATGAAGAAGCAGTAAAACAATATACAAGTGAAGCGGATGTGTACAGTTTATTAGAAAAATTCGCTTACGAAGTAGACGCTGTTATTATTCGTACGACGGATTATTTATATTTAGTTCCAAAAACAACCCACAGCCCTTTCCATGTAAGTAATGAATGGATCAAAAGAACATATTTAGGTTCAACAGCCGTAAATGCAGATATATATTTACTTTATTTTACGACGATTGTTTTATTAGGTGCCTTTTTCGATCGGTATAATAGCGAAGAGCCATCGTTACAATTTTTACGAATAACGGATTGGGTAACAAAAGTGAACGAACGAATTAGTTATTTAAAAACTCATACTGAAGAACAGTTAAAAGAATTAGAATTGGAATTTAGTTATAATTGGCGAGCAATTATTGAGAAATGGGAAGATATGGATGATATAAAAGAAACAGCAAAACGACAACGAGGCCGTACGATAAGTCGACTTAGTTTTATTCATAAGGCAAAAGACTTCCTCATAGCAGAAGGAATTATTAAAGATATCGGTAATCAAGAAGTAGCAATTACTGAAAAAACTAAATTAATCGTCCAGCGATTTTTCATGGATGTGACTCATAATAAAAATATTTTCGAATTTATTTACGGAGACGAGGAGGTAGAAAACGATGGCGACGATTCATAAAGTTCGTTTGACAAATGTCGTCTATGAAGGTGGGGACAAACGGTTTAATGATGAAGTATTTCATTTTAATAGTCATAACAGTGCTCTCGTTTTAGAAAACGGTGGTGGAAAAACGGTTTTCATTCACACGGTACTACAAGCAATTTTGCCCCATACGAATTTAGGAGAACGGAAAATAAAAAATACATTACAATTAGAAAATGCACCCGCCCATATCGGAATCGAATGGTTGACAAACGAAAATCCAAATCGATACGTCGCTACTGTCGTCACTTTGTTCTTAAAGGATCACAAATTGCAATCGCATAAATTTGTTTATGAATATGGTGAAGGAGATAAAGAACGATTAGAAAACATGCCCTTTGTTATACAAACAGGAAATAAAAAGCGACCAGCAACCCAACATGAAATGGCCGAATATTACCAACAAGCGAAAGCGAAATCGATTAATGCGCAGACCTTTTCGACAAACAAAAGTTTCCACGAATATATCGAACAAAATTACCATATTGTCACAAACGAATGGAAAAGCATCGTCAAAATTAATAGCGACGAAGGAGGAATTGAAGAGTTTTTCGAACATTGTAGAACGACGGATGATTTATTTAACCGTCTGTTAATTCCTACCGTTGAAGAATCGATCTCTGGCTTTGAAGAAGGAAAGTTTGCCGATGTATTTGAAGACCGGAGAGAAGGCTTCAAAAAATACCGCGACCTTAAAAAAAGTATAAAAGAATCCGAAATGATTCAACAAGAAATAGAAAAGTATGTAAATCAATTCGCTTCTTATTCCGAAGCATTAGAAAACTACGAAGCAACAAGAGAAAAGGCTAAAGCAATCGATCTATTATTAAAAGAAGAGAAGCAACAAATTGAGAAAATGAAAGAATTAGAAGAGCATGCTTTTTTTGAAAACGAGGAAAAATTTAAAAAACTAGCAAAGGAAAAAGCGACGTATGATATTTTACACGAACGAAAAAAGCTAGCCACTTTAGACAAAGATTATCGTAAACTTAAAGACAATTATGAAGACGTTAATACAAAATTACAAAATGAAAAATTAGAACGAAACAATTTACATTACGCAAAAAAGAAACAAGAACTTGCCACTTACACTGAACGTAAACAACTGTATATAGAACAATTAAAAGAAAAAGATCAAGAAGGTTCTATTAGTGACCTCCAAACAGCATTGCACGAAATCAACGCAAAAATTCACGGACATTATAAAGAGCAAATAGAATCTTATTATAAACTAATCGATAATACAAAACTCCAATTACGGCCTTTAGAAGAATATTTGCAAGAAATTAAAAAAGAAAAAAATATTAAAGATAAAAAAGAACGAAAACTAGAAAAAGAAGTTAGTGATTTAAACGGACAAATCCGCTCAAACGAAAGTCTTATTCACTCTATTAAACAAAAGATTTTATCAAATCCTGAACAAGAAAAACTTAAAGATAAATACGAACAATGGTTAACGAAACAAGCGGAACTTGATGAGCAAATTATCGAAGCAAAGAACACCCTACACATAAAAAATGCTGAAAAAATACAAGTCGAGCAAGCCTTAAAGGAAACGCTCGATAAACAAAACGAATTAGAACATCAACGAAAAGAATTGTTATATGAACAAAAACAACTCAATGAAGCCCATGATTCCACCATTACTGAACTAGCGACTGTTCATGCCACTTGGCAAGGAATTGAAGATTTATATTTACAAGAAAGTACAATAAAAAATCGCCTTATCGAAATGAAACAACAACGAATAAAGAAAAAGGAAGAAATGTTACAAAAGGAACGTTTAGCCCATCGTTTCAAAGATGATTATAGTAAGCAAACGTACTTCTTCACCGATCCTTATTTAGACGAAAAAATAAACGATTGGCAAAACGACTTATTCGTCCAAACTGGAACCGAATATATTTCAAGTTTACAAGAAAACGAACGAACAAAAGCCCAAAAGTACACCTTATGGCCTTTAACGATTGTTACGATTGAAAAAGATCGGCAAGAATTAAACCGAAGAATTAACGCGATAAAAGAAAGACTCGCCCATCCTGTAAAAGTAATTACTATCGAACAAGCAAAACAAATTATTATGTCTGAACAAATACAAGAACAGTGGATCACTCCAGCTTATTGGGACAAAAATCTAGAACGAGAAGACTTCGAAAACTGGAAAATGATTGTTAAAGCAGAAGCGACAAAAATGACGAAGAAAAGGGAAGAAGCAGACTCTCTCGTTGAACAAATTAACAATTTGTATAAAAATACGATAAAATTTTTCGACGCGTATCCAAAAGAAACAAGAGATGAATTACAATCATCTTTACAACAATTAAATCGAGAAAGAGAAAAGTTAGAACGAACAACTGTAACTTTAAATAATCATCTCGAACAAATCACCCACACAATAGAAAAGAATCATCGGACAATTGATGAAAGCGAAAATAAAATAAGAGGAATCGAAAATTTAATAGAACAGGCGCAACAAGCTTTACAACTAAAACAAAAAATAGCTTCCTTACAGAATGCCAAAAAAGAAAAAACAAACCAGATCGAACAAACAAATCGAAAAATTGACGAGTTAAATCGAATAATTAAACGTCACGAAGAAGACATAAGCCAATTAAAAGAGGAAATAAATCGTTATAAAAATTCTATCGCTATTTTACAAGAACAAGAATTGTACAAAGAAGTACAGCATACCGAGGCACAATTTTCGGATGACGCATTAGACGTAATGCGCGAAAAGAGAAAAGACATCAATTTAAAACTCGAAGGATATAGACAAGAATATGGTGAACTTCAAGCGAAAATTGAGTATGCAGAAGAAAATATAAAACGCGTAAATAATGATATGGAAGAGCTCGTTCAGCAATTTTCTAAAATTGATAGGAACTATATATTCCCAATTGATGGAGAACAACGATTAAAACGTCTAAATACTACAATTAAACTTACAGAACAACAACGAGATAAATTATGGAATCTTGCTAACGAAGCGAAATCAAAAGTAGATAACCAACAAGGAATAGTAAAAGCAAAAGAAGAACAATTCGAAGAAAACTTTCCCAATGAAGAACTCGCTACTTTTTCGATCGAATTTATAAAAATTGAAACTTATTTACAAGAACAGGAAGAGACATTACTCGAAGAAAAACAATATATTTCCAGTCAGCTTAAACGAATTGAAAACGAAGTACAAAAGATTGACCGGGCTTGTCGTAAGTTAGACAACTTTAAAGAAGCCCATCACTTTCATTTGTCAGACGTTGGCATCATCTCTTTATCCGAACGAGAGAAAACGGACTTCTCTTACAATAGAGAAAAAATCGTCACTAATATTACAAAAAAGTTAAAAGAACAACAAGAAATCGTCACAGAAGTGAAAGAACAATTAGACAAGGCAAAACGAATTTTTGAAAACTTCTGCCACCGAGAAATTACAGATCAAAAGTTGAAATATGCTGTAATCGAAGGAATGGAGACAAAAGAAACTTACGATGAAATTTTAGACTATCGTCAAGATATGCTAAAAACTTTAGAAAATGCTAATCGGTATGCCCGAGATTATATCGCTGAAAACGATAAAGATGTTCAAGCCTTTATTAATAACATTCATAACCACTTACTTAATGTAGTCGAAGAATTAAAAACGATTCCAAACAAAACACGGGTAAAAGTAGAAGACAAATCTCGAAACATATATCACTTCTCAATTCCAGAATGGTCCGAAGAGGAAGGAAAGCTCCGCTTACAAGAGCATATAGAACAAATGGTTGATGAACTAGAAAAAGACCACTTCAAAGACGAATTCGGTAAAGAAGACGCAAACAAAGTAAGAAGGCAACTTGAGTCTTGGTTTAATACGAAGTCATTACTACAAATAGTCATGGAAAACGAAAAGATGCGTATCTCCTGCCGTAAAGTAACGAACGATAACCAAGTATCTAGTCGCCTTACATCCTGGGAACAGAGCAATCAATGGTCCGGCGGAGAAAAATGGAGTAAAAATATGACCCTCTTTCTCGGCCTTCTAAATTTCGTCGCCGAAAAGAAAAAACAATACAACCCAAATATGAAACGAAATCGCGCCGTTATCTTGGACAACCCCTTTGGAAAAGCATCGAGCGATCACGTCTTGAACCCAGTGTTTTTCATCGCCGAACAATTAGGCTTTCAAATGATTGCCTTAACAGCCCACGCTGATGGGAAGTTTTTGCAAGATTATTTCCCGATTATGTACAGCTTACGCCTCAGAAATATATCAGAAGATTACAAGCAACTGATGGAAGCAGAGCGACATATTCATTACGCCTATTTTGAAGACCATGAGCCTGAGGAATTAGAAAAACTAGAACGAAGGGAACAGCTGAAGTTTGGGGTGTGATGTAGATAGAAGAATAAAATATAAAAATTGAATTTTCAATAGGTTATAGTTAGAAACTCGGCCTTAAATTTTACATTAAGGCCGAGTTTATCTTACTTCTTATTTTTACGAGATTCTGCTAAGTAAATTGCATTAGGAATTGCCTTTCGTGCGATATCGAATTCGGAAATAATTCCAGGTTTATTGACGTTTAACTCAATAAAATATAAGGAACCGCTCCTGTCGATTGCAAAGTCAAATGCTATTTCATTAAAAGCAATGTTGTCATAGAATGATGCAAATATATTTGTAATTTGTTTAGAAATCCTGTTTATTTCCTTTTTAATGTTGTCAACATTTAGTTTTGGAAAGTTTCTTTTTAAAAAGCCATTTATTTCACTTATATAACCTCCTAAAGTTGTAGCTGATATGGTTGCATAATGAATCCCAATTCTTGGGTAAGTATTTACAAAGGCCCACTCTCCACACCCATCTTTCATCATATGAACACGGATATCGAAAGGATTGCCGTCAATTGTACGACTATTAATATATTGTTGAACAATCCATATGCCTTCTTTCATAAGTTCATTTAAATAATTTCGAAGACTGATCTCAGTATGGGTCTCCTCCTTATCTTTTTCAGCAACAAAGTAATGGTTATTTTCTTTGGAAATATAATGTACACCTCTTGCAAAGGAACCTACAGCGGGTTTTAGAATTACAGCATCGAACTTATCGATAAAGTCAAAAATATCTTTATTTTTTTGTACTTGTTTGTAAGGTATTAATACATCATCTAACTTTCCGGTTTCCCTTAGTTTATCGTACACTTCCAGTTTACTAATAGAGTTACCGTAAAACTCATTTGTAAAAGGAATACCATCGAGTTCTTCATAAATATCATTATATCTTCCGACTCCTTTTAAACGAAAGCGGTCATAGATTACATCTGGATATTCGACGATTTTTGAAATCCACTCACCATTTTCAAAAAATTGTCCTTTAATTAACATTTCATTAAAATCAATATCATCAGGTGTAAAGGTATAAAATTGGACTTTTTCATAATGAGCAACATACGCACATGCTTCTGCTAATTTATTATCATCATTTGAAGATTTCAACATTCCAACGCGATAGCAATCATCAGTTTCGGCGAAAGGTAGGTTGCTTTTTCTAGCATCAAATTTACCTTTACTAGAGTCAATCTGTCCTTGTTTAACTATTCCTTTTTTTGCAACATATAAACAATAGCCAATTGTATTTACCGCCCGTTCTTCTTCGTGGTAAGTTGATTGAGGACCATTATTAGCCTCATGTAACCAAAAGTTACCTTCTTTATCAATAGCTAAGTCTAAACCAATTTCATCTAAAGAGAAATTATATACACGATCGAGATAGTTCGTAAAATCTAAGGCGAGTTCTTTTAATTTACGATGGTAAGTCTTCCCTTTTTCATAACCGTATTCCTCTATTAAAAAGTTTTTAAGTTCATCTGTGCGTCCTCCACGGCTAATATTACTTAAAATGCTTTGCTTTGCACCGATACGTGGATAGATCCTTGTAATAATCCATTTTCCCTCACCGTTTTTTTGCATATGTGCACGAATGTCGAACGGCTCTCCCTCTTTTGTCCTTGCCTCTATATAACGTTGAATCATGTAACTGAATTTCCGTCGTAAAGCAACCTGTTTAATCCATTCATCAAAATCACGGCGATTAAAAATTCTTTCACGAGTATGATCGGTAATAGAAAATCTATTTCCTCTTTTTTGAATAAAAAATATATACTTTCCTTGAGCACCTAAAATAGGTTTTAAAACAGCCCGCTTTTCTTTTTCCAGATATTCATGAACAACCTCCACTTCTGTAATCACTCTGAAAGGAACGAGTAAATTAGCGTATACCCGGTGTTCTAACATAATTTTAGGTAAATAAAATTTATTTCCTACACCGAAACTTGTAAAAGGGACTAACCTTCTTAGTTTTCTTTCTGGAACAGATAGTTGGTGTTTTGAAACTGGGAAAATATTATGCACAACATCTGGAAGTCCTGATTTTATTTCTTTCCATTTATTATCTATATACATTTCACCATTTATTTTTTTTTCTTGAAAATCGATATCTTCCGAGCAAAAGAATAATAACTCAGCCTTTTGCTTCTCCGCTTCCTTAATTAAAGAGTTAATTCTCTCTTTCGGATAAACCTCTTTAGGCCTTGCTTTATCGTAATAAATGCCGATTGTAATTTTGCTGGACTCAGCGGAAACTTCCGAATTTAACATTTTATGTAGCTTAGTGAAATTCTGTAATAGGGAAAACCTTACAATTTGTTGTAGTGTGGTAAATTCTTTTTTCTCCAACGCTTCGATAATAACTAAAAAATTTTCTTCAATATAGCTTATTAAATTAGTTATCTCCTTGAAGCTATGTTTATAAGTTAACAGTCCGGATTTAATAGCGTTAAATCCTTCTACAATCGAAGTAAATAATTGAATCGTTTGTACATAGTCTCTATTTTCAATATCTTTAATAAGATGCTCAGTGGCTTCAATTAAAGTTTCAGAAATATTCTTCATTTGCTTTATTTGTTCATTATTTAAAGTAGGCTTTTTCATTTTTAGAACTCCTTCAATGTACTATTTATAGCTATGTTTATTATATCGGTTAATATATTTATAGTTAAATTTTATAAGTTGAAAATGTAAAAGAATCGTAGTATAGAAAAGTGCACAAGTCCATCTGTCACAAATTAGACACAAAACGTTTAAAAAATAAATTTTTTTCTAAAAAAGATTAAACATTTACTAAACCTGCCGATATATATAGTAGGCCACAAGGATGTGACCTAAAAAACAAATTACATGGAGGTAGATTGGTTATGATTATCAACCACAATATTTCAGCCCTTAACACTCACAGACAGTTAGGAGTGAATACAAACGCTGTAGCGAAGAACCTAGAGAAGTTATCTTCAGGAATGAAGATCAACCGTGCAGGAGACGACGCAGCAGGACTAGCAATTTCTGAGAAAATGCGTGGACAGATCCGCGGTCTTGAAATGGCTCAGAAAAACGCCCAAGACGGAATTAGCTTAATCCAAACAGCTGAAGGAGCATTAAACGAATCCCACGCGATTTTACAACGTATGCGTGAATTAGCAGTACAAGCAGCAAGTGACACAAACACAGCTGAAGACCGTGCAGAGCTTCAAAAGGAAGTTGCTCAGTTAGTAGAAGAGTTAACTAGAATTGCTGAAAATACTGAATTCAACACGCAGAACTTACTAGGTGGAGAGTTTAATGCTACTTTCCATATCGGAGCAAACGAAGGTCAAAATATTGAAATATCAATTGCAGATATGAGTGCTGAAGGATTAGGGGTTGCTAATATTGATATTTCTGAGCAATCAACTGCTGACGCAGCAATTACAACAATCAATAATGCTATTGAAACTGTATCAGGAGAACGTGCTAAACTTGGTGCGGTACAGAACCGTCTCGAACACACCATTAACAACTTAGGTGCATCTGCGGAGAACTTACAAGCTGCTGAGTCTCGTATCCGTGATACGGACATGGCGAAGGAAATGATGGAGTTCACAAAGAACAACATCTTAACTCAAGCAGCACAAGCAATGTTAGCTCAGGCTAACCAAGTACCTCAAGGGGTATTACAGTTATTACGTTAATTTTAAGGAAAGAGAAAAGAACCTTAGCGATTATGCTAGGGTTCTTTTTTATTATATTTATGTTTACCTATTATTCAACTTTAGTGAAGTATAGTGAGCTTAAATTAATACTTGGGTGATTACATGCATTTTTTATTTATAGATAGTGGAAAAAGTAAATTATTCTCACTGAATAGAGTTGAAATTTCTTATAGTGAAGCCATGTAATTTTAATGGAATGCACAATATTTCATGGTAAGATGTAATCGATAACTTCCTTCGACTATTTTTAAATTGGAGTGTTCCCATGAAAATCTTAACAGTCACTGGCTATAAGCCGATGGAATTAAATATTTTTTCTGAAAAGGATAGGCGGATTAAATTTATAAAATATGCGCTCAGACAGCGGCTCATTGATTTTTTTGAAGAGGGGGTGGAATGGGTCTTAATTTCCGGACAGATGGGTGTGGAAATGTGGGCGTCGGAGGTTCTTTTTGAATTGAAAGAGACTTATGAGGTGCAACTGGGGGTTTTTCCTCCTTTTGAGAACTTTGCTAGTCGTTGGCCGGAGAATTTGCAGGAAAAATTTGAGCTACTCACGCTAGGGGCAGACTTTTATGAGCCTCTTTATAAGGGGGATTA
>Ga0079226_10002704_pt1 | contig 13685 bp, 11 predicted proteins | sample Poulit2014_FD_76345 | JGI IMG/M metagenome (GOLD analysis project Ga0079226, IMG submission 76345) | Agricultural soil microbial communities from Georgia to study Nitrogen management - Poultry litter 2014 | ecosystem: Environmental > Terrestrial > Soil > Agricultural land | place: USA: Georgia... | reverse complement strand
TTACGCCCTGCATTTAAAAAGGACGGTACTGTAACCGGTGGAAATGCAAGCGGTATTAACGACGGAGCAGCTGCAAACGTCATCGCAACAGAAAGTTATGTGAAAGAAAAAGGATTACAGCCAATTGCTCGCATTGTATCATGGGGAGTTGCTGGGGTAGAACCAGATATCATGGGTATTGGACCGGTTCCGGCGATTAAACAAGCGTTGGAAAAAGCGAACTTAACGATAGATGACATGGATTTAATTGAAGTAAACGAAGCATTTGCTGCACAATTTATTGCAGTTGAAAGGGCGCTTGAATTTGATCGCGACAAAGCGAACGTCAATGGTGGTGCCATCGCACTTGGCCACCCTCTTGGAGCGAGTGGAGCACGTGTCGTATATACACTTATTAAAGAATTACAACGTCGTGGTGGTAAATATGGTGTTGCATCGTTATGTATCGGTGGCGGTCAAGGAATCGCTATGATTGTTGAAGTGATGTAGTAAGGGAATCTTGATTTTAAAACGAATGATTTATAACGAAAACGTTAATGGACCTTCCTTCTTCTCGTATAATTGTGGAACGTATGGGGAATAGGGGCATTAACGTTTTTGCGTTCCCTTCGTGTGAGATTTTTCGCCTGAAGGTAACGCAAGTGCTCGATTCGTTCCCTTCGTGTGAGATTTTCCCTCTGAAGGTAACGCAAATGCCTGATTCGTTCCCTTCGTTGGTGAATTTCCATCTGAAGGTAACGCAAGTGCTCGATTCGTTCCCTTCGTGTGAGATTTTCCCTCTGAAGGTAACGCAAATGTGTAATTCGTTCCCTTCGCGTGGGATTTTTCGTCTGAAGGTAACGCAAGTGCTCGATTCGTTCCCTTCGTTGGTGAATTTTCATCTGAAGGTAACGCAAACACTAGATTCCTTATTATAACTTGTGATTGGACACACGAAATTAATATAACAGGCGTTTTTTTCGATAAATATCTATGATTTAGTGATTTCTCGGTATAGCAGACTAATCTACCGAATCTGAATTAAATTCATTTCAAATACTAGGTCCTCTAATTCGGGCTTAATGAAATATTCGAACGGGAGAACCAGCACACCTACTAAAAAACATCAAAAAAGTGGCTACCTAGTTAGAAGAGCTAATAAACTAGATAACCACTTTTCATATGATAAATAACATTAATTTTCTTGCATCATTGTTTCACGTAATTGGTATTTTAAAACTTTCCCTGTTGTATTTCTCGGTAATTGTTCGATGAATACAACTTCTCTTGGCTTTTTAAAGGAGGCTAATTTGTCGCCACAATAATTTAGAATTGCTTCTTTTGATAATATTTTACCTTCTTTTAAAACGACTGTCGCAATTACTCGTTCTCCCCATTCATCATCAGGAACTCCTAACACAGCGCATTCTAAAATTTCAGGCATTTGATACAAGATTGCTTCGATTTCTGCGGGATAAATATTTTCCCCACCACTTATAATCATATCGTTAATTCGATCGACGACATAAATGAATCCTTCTTTATCGGCTTTAACTAAATCGCCACTATGGAACCAACCACCTCGAAAAGCTTCTGCTGTTTCATCAGGGTTGTTGTAATATTCCTTCATAATAGTGGGCCCACGATAGACAATTTCACCGATTTCTCCGACCGGCACATCATTCATTTCTTCATCGACGATACGAACTTCAACATTTGCAAAAGGGCGGCCAACTGATTCAGGTTTACGTAACGCATCAGCACCTACTAAACACGTCGTCGTTGCAGTTGTTTCTGATTGGCCGAAATGATCGAATAACATAGCGTTTTTAAAATATTTTAAAATGGTCTGTTTTAATTCGACCGGAGAAATCGCCGCGCCGGTTGCACATGTTGTAATGGAGGATAAGTCATAATCAGCAATATTCGGTACCTGGAATAAAAAGTTCCACATGGCTGGAACGAGGAAAATTGTATTGATTTTCTCTTTTTCAATTACATGTAATATTTCAACCGGATTGAACTCCTCTAGAACGACTGTTGTACCCGTAGTTAATACACCTTTCATAGTTAAAACAAGCCCAGCAATATGAAACTGTGGGGCGACGAGAATGTTCGATTCACCTTTAATCGATTTACCTTCATACACTACGTTCATTGTATTGAAATAAAGATTTCGATGTGATAAAACAGCCCCTTTAGGTTTTCCCGTCGTACCGGATGTGTACATAATAAAGCTTGCATCATCATCTGTTAACGTATCGTCTGGAACGTAAGTGACTAATTCGTTAAAAATATCCTCATAATTAATCAAATGTTCATTGTGTTCTTCAGCATGGACCACAACAATCTTCCTCAATTTCCCTAAAGAGGGGGCAATGGCTACTACCATTGAAGCATATTGCTTATCGACAAAAACAACTTCTGAATCTGAATTATCCAAAATATAACTGACTTCATTTTCAGTAAGACGAAAGTTTATCGGAACCCCCACACCGCCTGACAAAGCAATGCCGAAAGCTATTTCAGAAAATAAAATTGAATTACGTAACATAAAAGCTACTTTAGTATTTTTTTGTACGTTTTGTGACTGTAACCAACCAGCAAGGTGAGTAGAACGATCATCTAGTTGCTGAAATGTAATATCCCGTCCCTTAAAGGAAAAGGCTACCTTATTCGCAGCATGATGTGACGCACGTTTTAAAATTTCACCTACGAGTAGCTTATTTGACAAATGTGACGAGGAAGTTGTCATTTAATATGCTCCTTTCAAATTTTATTAAAAAGGTAGGGACTCAGTTCGTAAATGACTAAACTGGTAATCCCTACCTTCTCGATGTTTATTTTATTTTTCTATTTTCTCCCGAGCCATCTCTCGTAAATCTCGTTTTAAAAATTTACCGACGGATGTTTTTGGTACTTCGTCAATGAAGAAAACCTCATCTGGCAACCACCATCTAGCAAATTTCAAGTTATTTTCTAAAAAGTCGAGTAAGTCTTCTTTTGTTGCTTGAGCGTTTTCACGTAACACAACGAATGCAGCAGGGCGCTCTTGCCATTTTTCATCCGGAATAGCAACGACAGCTGCTTCGGCTACGTCTGAATGTGCCATCAATCCGTTTTCTAAATCAACGGAGGAAATCCATTCTCCACCACTCTTAATTAAATCACCCGTCCGATCGATAATTTTCATGAAACCTTCGTCATCTACGGTGACGACGTCTCCAGTTTTTAACCAACCATCTACGAATGCTTCCTCACTTCGGTCATCGTTATAATAAGAATCAGCAATCCATGGGCCTTGTAATAAAAGTTCACCCATTGATTCTCCATCGGCCGGTACTTCATTACCATCATCATCGACGACCTTCATGTTTAATCCTGGTACGAGGGTTCCTTGAGTCGCACGTAACTTAAGTCGCTCAGCCTCAGGTAACTCCTGTTGGTAACTTTTCAGTCTAGCGATAGTAGCAAGTGGTGTTGTTTCTGTCATTCCATACGCATGAATAAATGGAATTTTATAATCGATTTCGAATTTGCGAATCATTTCCATCGGTGCCGCAGAACCACCGCATACGACAGCACGGATTGCTTCAAGATTATGATTTCCTTGTTCCAAAATATGCATTAAGCCAAGCCAAACAGTCGGGACTCCTGCCGTAATAGTTACTTTATGTTCTTCAAGCATGTCGGCAATAATTTGTGGTGTCATACCTGGTCCCGGGAACACTTGTGTAGTTCCAAACCATGTTGAAGCAAAAGGGAGCCCCCAAGCATTCGCATGGAACATCGGAACGACAGGAAGGACACGGTCGGATTCAGAAATGCCGAGCGTATCAGTTAATCCAGCAACCATACTGTGTAAAACGATTCCACGGTGTGAGTAGACGACACCTTTAGGTAACCCTGTCGTTGCAGACGTATAACACATTCCTGCTGGGTCATTTTCATTAATATCGGCATTAAACTCATACGTTTCATCACCTTCACTTACGAGTTGTTCATACGAATAAAGAGGGGATAATGATGATTCTGGTACCGTTTTTTCATCCGACATAACGACAAAAGCTTCAACTGTTTTTAATTCATCTTTCACTTGTTCAATGAGCGGTAAAAGATCGACATCAATAAGAAGTACTTTATCTTCAGCATGATTTACAATATAACTAATATGTTCTTTTGATAGGCGGATATTAATCGTATGCAATACGGCTCCCATCGATGGGGCAGCGAAGTATGCTTCTAAGTGACGGTGATGGTTCCAAGCGAATGTTCCAACACGGTCGCCTTTTTGAACACCAAGTTTTTCTAAAGCACTAGCTAAGGCACGCGTTCGTTTCGCCATGTCACCATACGTATATGTCAACACCCCTCCATGTGTTCGCGATATAATCTCCTTTTTCGGGAATAACTTTTCTGCTCGTTCAACTAACGAAACTAATGATAATGGTGTGTCCATCATTGTGAATCATCTCCTCTATTAAATTTAAATAAATGATTATTATTGTAAGACAGGGGTCATCCCTGCAATTTGATCTCGTAACTGATATTTCAATACTTTTCCAGATGCATTACGTAACAAAGCTTTTTCTTCAAAGAATAATGACGGTGTTTTATAACCCGCTAAATGTTCACGGCAATAATCTCGTAACTGTTCATAATCAATTGTCTGGCCTTCTTTAGGAACAACAATCGCCGCCACACGCTCACCCCACGTATCATCAGGCACTCCAATAACAGCGGCCTCCAATACATTTGGAAAATGATACAATATATGCTCGACTTCAGTAGAGTAGACATTTTCTCCACCAGAAATAATCATGTCTTTTTTCCGGTCGACAAGCGTTATAATGCCTACTTCGTTAATCGTCGCTAAATCCCCCGTATATAACCAACCATTTCTGAGTGCTTCTTTCGTTTCTTCAGGCTTGTTGTAATATTGTTTCATCATCATATTACTTCGGATGACAAATTCACCGACTTCGCCTGGTTTTACTTGTTGATCATCTTCATTTACGACGTTTACTTCTGTATTTAAAATCCCTCTACCACCTGCGCCGGCGTACTCTTTATGTTCCTCAGGACTTAATGTAATTCCGCCAGGACCTGCTTCGGTTAACCCACATAAATTAAAAATTTGATCATTACCGAATAGTTCAACCGTTTGTTCAATTAACGATACGGGCATCGGGGCTGCACCATAGCCGTATCGTGTGACCGATGATAGGTCGTAGTCAGCTTTATTCGGAACTTGTAATAAAAAGTTGTACATCGTTGGAATAGCAAAGAAGAAACTAATCCGCTCCTTCTCAATAGTGTCTAGGACATTGACTGGATGGAAATCTTCATGAATGACTTGGGTACTACCTAAAGACGTACCAGATATTAAAAACAAGTTTAATTGTGCAGAGTGAAACAGTGGTGCTAAATGTAGTAAGTTATCCTCAGGTCCGAGCTTAAACATAATTGAGACGGTAATGCCAACTTGTAAAATTCGTAAATGATCAAAAAGTGCTCCTTTAGGATTTCCTGTCGTGCCGGAAGTGTAAAGGATTTCGGCATCATCTCTTTCATTCACTTCAACATTTGGCTCAGCCTCATTCGTACTTTTCACTTGTTCAAATGTGAGTTGATCATCAATAACATTTTCTTTAGAAATAAATAGACGAAGTTTGTTATTGTTTTTCGCAATATTATTAATGATGTCAGCATAATCTGTATCAAAAAATACTGCACAAGAATCAGAGTCATCTAAGATGTAAGCTACTTCACGTTCTGTCAAACGAAAGTTAATCGGGACTGCGACGGCACCGGCTTTCATAATCGCATAAAACGTCATGACGAACAGGTCCGAGTTTTTCATCATCAGAGCAACTTTGTCACCCTTTTTAATATCATGGGCGATTAATCCATTGGCTAGTTTGTTCACTTGTACGTTCATGTCATGGTATGTGTACGTATTGTCTTCAAACTTAAAGGCGATTTTCTCCGGTGTACGATAAGCATTGCGTCTTAATGTCGAACCGATATTCACGATAATAGCCTCCTTTATAAAATAAAACCAATCACTGACAACGCTTACAATCCAGGGTTAAATATAGCTACATAGTACTACCTCCTTTGGAAAAAGGGGAGGGGAGAGTATCATCCCCTCAAAATTTATTTATCAAGGTAACGTTTATCATTCCCGCTCGGGTGCTAGTGAGCGAATTTTACCCGGTGTTTTAGACAGTTTAATTGGGATCCCGATATGTTTAATCGTTCCTTGTTCTTCATCTTCAATCGTTTGAATCATTTCTCGTGCCTGAATTTGTGGATTTTCTTCCATTTCAGCAAATGTTAAAATAGGAGATACACATGCATCAATCGGTTCGAAAATTTCTGCCCATCCAGTTAATGTTTTCGTTTTAATAATTCCTTGAACTTCTTGTTGCATTTGTCGTTGTTCTTCTAAAGGGGCGTGCTGTCTTGCAATTAAATCTTCACGGCCGATTATTTCACAAAATGCACTCCAAAACTTCTCCTCAACGGCTCCTACCGCTAAATATCGTTCGTCTTTTGTTTCATAAACGTTATAGTAGGCTCTGCCGCCATCGAGCATTTGTTCACCGCGTTTTGGTTCATCATTTGCATTTAAATAGCCGGGTAATAATGTTTGTAACCAAGAGACGACACCATCCATCATTCCGATATCGACAAATTGGCCTTCGCCTGTTTTATTTCGATGAATAAGGGCGAGTAGGATACCGATAACTGCCGGTTGTGCGCCCCCACCAATATCAGCAATCGTTGTCGCTGGTACAATCGGAGGTCTGTCGTTCGTTCCCATCAGTTGAAGAAGCCCCGTATAGCCGATATAGTTTAAATCATGCCCCGGTTTATCTTTATAAGGTCCTGTTTGACCGTACCCTGAAATTGCGCAATAAATAAGTTTTTCATTATATTGTTTTAATGTATCGTAGTCGAGACCGAGACGTTTCATTACACCTGGACGAAACGATTCAATAATAACATCCGAACTCTTTACCATTTTGATTAATTTTTCTTTATCTGCTGCTTCTTTTAAATTTAATGTAACGGACTGTTTATTACGGTTTAGCGAATGAAACATCGCTCCTTGACCGGCAACTTTTGGTTCAAAATCTCTCGCATAGTCCCCGAGAAAAGGATCCTCAACTTTAATCACTTCTGCTCCAAAATCTGCTAATACCATCGTTGCAAAAGGTCCTGGTAGTAATCTTGTTAGATCGAGTACACGGATTGATTGTAATGGCACTGATGATCTTCCTTTCTTTTGTATCCCATCTATCTGTCGATTTTATTTAGTGTACATTTTTGTGCTTCGTCAATGGAAATTTATAAAAAGTAATTGTTTGAATGGTTGCGATTATTTATAAATATTTTAATATAGGGACCGTCTCCTTATTTTACCGAATGATTTTATGATCTTTGTTTCAAACATTTAAAAACATGCCGCTTTTAAACTATTATTAATCGATTCTTTCGATAATCGTTGCATTAGCCATCCCGAAACCTTCACACATCGTCTGTAAACCGTAACGGCCACCCGTACGCTCTAGTTCATGCATCATTGACACCATTAAACGAGCTCCCGTGGCACCAAGTGGATGACCAAGAGCAATCGCGCCACCATTAGGGTTTAATTTTTTGGGATCAGCACCTGTTTCTTGTAGCCAAGAAAGTGTGACAGGGGCGAATGCTTCATTTACTTCAAATACATCGATGTCATCGACAGTTAAATTAGCACGTTGTAAAACTTTTTCAGTTGCGGGGATAACACCTGTCAACATTAATGTTGGATCGGAACCGACAACTGTTCGTGAGATGACACGGAAACGAGGCTTAAGGCCAAGTTCACGGGCTTTCGTATCAGACATCATCAGCAGTGCAGCCGCACCATCACTCATTTGACTTGAGTTTGCCGCTGTTACTTTACCGTTCTCTTTGAAAACAGGATCCAACGAAGTCATAATATCCATCGTCGTATCAGCACGTGGCCCTTCATCTTGATTAAATATTTTTGTCGATCCATCTTCAAGTGTTACTTCCAACGGCATAATTTCTTTCTCGAAATAACCATTTTTCTGTGCTTCTAATGCACGGCGGTGACTTTCTAATGAAAATTCATCCATTTCTTCGCGGGATATATTCCATTGATCCGCAATCATTTCAGCTGAAATACCTTGATTTACCATATCATATTTCTCCGTTAACTGTTCACTAAAGCCGACATCTTGACGGTTTGAAAACATTGGCACACGGGTCATACTTTCTACCCCAGCCGCAACGACGATGTCCATATCACCACTTAAAATTGCTTGTGAGGCAAAGTGGACAGCCTGTTGACTTGAACCACATTGGCGGTCGATTGTCGTTCCCGGAACTTCGAGAGGGTAGCCAGCGATAAGGGCTGCTTGACGGCCAACGACGCCTCCTTGTTCACCCGATTGTGTTACACAACCCATAATGACGTCATCGATTAATGCAGGGTCAATTCCCGTTCGTTTAACTAGTTCTTTTAACGGTTCAGCGGCTAAATCTTCCGCACGATAATCACTTAATGATCCTTTGCGTCTACCGACGGCAGTACGTACCCCTTCAACGATAACTGCTTCTACCATGTTTAATCATCCTTCCTTATCCAACTTGATAATTGTAACGAATTATTTTTGTGCGAATTTGTTATTGCTGTTTTTTTCTTCATATTTCGTTTCCACTAATTATGAAGTTTACACATATGGTCAAATCCATTTTCAACAACTATTTATGAATTAGTTCTGAAAATTAGGTTTAATTAGTCATCTGTCTCTCGTTTTTTATTCGAAAATGTAACTTGAATGATAACACTAAAGTCCGATATTTTTTGCGATAATTGTTTTCATAATTTCATTCGATCCTGCATAAATCGAGGAAACAGCAACATCCCGGAAACGGCGTGCAATTTCATACTCTTCCATATAACCGAAGCCGCCATGTAATTGCATACACTCAGTGGATACTTTTTTAGCTAAATCAGTTACCCACCATTTCGCCATCGAGACTTCAGTGACGATATCTTTTTGGTTCATATGGTCGACGATTAATTGATCGACAAATGTACGTCCAATCTTGATTTCTGTTTTCATTTCCGCCAATTTGAACTGAGTATTTTGGAAATCTGCAATACGTTGCCCGAAGGCGGTTCTTTCTTTTACGTAACGAATCGTTTCTTCAACCATTAATTCAGCACTTGCTAAGCTTTGAATCGCTACCATTAAACGTTCTTGTTGAAGTTTTTCCATTAAATAATAGAAACCTTTGCCTTCCTCACCGAGTAAATTCTTTTTTGGAATTCGTGCATCTTGGAAAATTAATTCAGCCGTATCACTTGCGTGTTGGCCTACCTTCTGTAACTTCTTTCCTTTCGTAAAACCAGGTGTATCTGCTTCAACAACGAGTAAACTAATTCCTCGATGAGCCGGCTGTGCTTTAGGATCCGTTTTAGCGACGACGATAACAATATCAGCAAGGTGTCCGTTCGTAATGAACGTTTTTTCACCATTTAACACATAGTGATCACCATCGAGAATGGCCGTTGTCTGGATATTCGCTAAGTCAGAACCGGTATTCGGTTCAGTCATGGCAATAGCTGAGATAATATCACCCGAAACCGCGCCAGGTAACCAACGATTTTTTTGTTCATCGGTCGCATACGATTCGATATACGGCATCGAAATATCGTTATGTAACCCGATCCCGATAAGGCCAACATTCACTCGGTCAAACTCTTCCGAAGCAACAACCGCAAAACCAAAGTCGGCATCTAATCCGCCATATTTTTCTTCGACTTGTGGGCAAAGAAATCCTTCCTTACCTAACTTTTTCCAAAATGAACGGGGGACTTCCTTATTCGCTTCCCACTCATCGATGTTCGGAGCAGCTTCTCGTTGTAAAAACTTACGTAAAGATTCACGAAAAATATCATGTTCTTGTTTTAAAAATGGACGTGTCATTATGTCACCTACTTTATGATTTTTAGTAAACAATTGATCCCTTATTAATTAACGGAAAGGACAACCGATTCAAGTAATCAGACAAAAGTTGGCTGTAGTATAATCGGATAATCCGACTTATTTTAATCCATTTGTTAATGACTAGCGAGGTTGCATGCGAATCGCACCATCAAGTCGAATCGTTTCTCCGTTTAACATCGTGTTTTCAATAATATTTTGTGCAAGATGTGCATATTCAGCTGGATAACCTAAACGTTGTGGGAACGGAGTCATTTTCCCTAATGAATCACGTGCTTCATCGGGTAATTGGGCAAATAACGGTGTTTCAAAAAGCCCTGGTGCGATTGTCATAACGCGAATTCCACTTCCCGACAAATCACGCGCGATCGGTAATGTCATCCCCGCGACTGCACCTTTTGAAGCACTGTAGGCTGCCTGCCCGATTTGACCATCGAATGCTGCAACAGAAGCAGTGTTAATAATCACGCCGCGCTCCCCATCATCATACGGCTCATTTTCTTGCATTTTTTCCGCTGCTAAACGAATCATATTAAACGTACCGATAAGATTTATATCGATGACTTTTTTGAATGAATCTAAATTATGTGCGCCACGTTTGCTAACCGTTCGTTCACCAATTGCAATCCCTGCACAATTGACTAACACATTTACTTTGCCAAACTTTTCAATCGCTTGATCAACCGCATTTTGCGCTGCATTTTCACTCGTTACGTCAGTTAAAACGAACATAACATTGTCGCCTAATTCTTCAACAAGTTCATCTGCGCGCTCTACTTGTACATCAGCGATGACAGCTTTTCCACCATTCGCCACGATATTACGAACAGTCGCCTCACCTAAACCCGAAGCTCCACCAGTTACAATCGCAACAACATTTTCAATTTTCATATAAAAAACGCTCCTTTGTTTATTAATCGTTATATTTTTTAGTTTATTCCGCTTGTAATAGAACCTATGGTGTTGATTAGTTTCGCATATATCCCCACCAAATTATTTCGATTTATTTTCGTGTAGATCTTATCCATTTTACGTTTGCTTTGTTAAATTTCCCTCTGTACCAACAATTCGAAGTACATACTTTGTAATCGTTTCCACAAATTCGGTTAAAGTTTTTTCGCCATCTGAAGAATGCCATTGAGTAATCCAGTTCATGGCCCCAAGAACTAAATTACGTGCGATTTTAATTTCATCTTTCGCAATTGTAAATGAGCCGTCTTCAATTCCCTCATATAATAAGTCATCATAATGATCAGCGTACGACTCGCGTAAACGAAAAATCTCTTGCAATTGTGTTTCGGAAAAAATTTCATTCGGCTTTGCCATTAATTCGAATCCTGATTTATTTTGAATTAAATATTCAATATGTAACCGGATTATTGTCACTAATTTTTCTGATGCAAAACAATTTAGCTCGCTAATACTTTGAACGTTTTCAATACTTTTGTTTAAAAGTTTTATTTGGCTTTCATAAACGAGCTCTTGTTTATCTTTAAAATAATAATAGAGTGCCCCTTTCGTCATTAATAAGTGCGAGGCAATATCTTCCATTGTCGTGCCATGATAACCTTTTTCAGCCAAAACGGTTAAGGCTGATTGTAATATTTCAGCTTTTTTTCTTGCCTGTTTTTGCGCACGTAATGACAATGAGTTCGCCCCCTCTCTATTAGACTATTCATTGTCTAAATCTTAAACGTTTAATTTTTGAATGTCAAGTCAATTTTAGAATAATTAGAAGATTTATAACTTCCGTATTTAATAAAAAAAGATAAGAATTATATTTTATAGTGAGGGCAGGGGACGTTGCCGTGTTAGATGGAAATAAAAATTATTAATTTGGGGGAGTGAATTGTTTATTAATAAATCGTAACGATTTTGTAAGCATCAGTTAAGGTTGCATGATCGCTATTCTATTGTTTTTAATTAGTGCTACAATAAAAGAATATGAGAATAATTTTACTTTTAAAAAATACAGGGGAAAAATATGTTCTACGGTTTTACGTAAATTATGGTTGTGTAGAGATATTACGTGGGAATTTTTTAAAAACCTGTGAAATGTATACCTTCATAATGTTTAAGTAATAAATGAATTCCAGAATAGAGACAATCTAAAACATATAAAAGCGAGGAGGCTGTTGAATGTCACAAAATTGTTTCCACGGTAATGACGGGAGGAAGAATGACGGGCGAGCTTGCGTCACGCTTGTTCCTATCTTTAACCATTTAACGATGGAACAAATGGATGAAATCATGGAAGTTGTTCGAACTGTTTCTTTTAAAAAAGGAGAACTAATCTATCGTGCAGATGAGACGTCCGATGCATTATACATCGTGAATCGTGGTCAAGTTAAAATGTATCGCCTAGCTGAGTCAGGAAAAGAACAACTCGTAAGAATTTTAACACCAGGGGATTTTACGGGGGAACTTGCTTTGTTCAAACAATCAGTACACGAAGCGTATGCTGAGGCGATCGTTGATAGCCAAATTTGCCAAATTCATCGTGATGATCTACAACAATTATTGTTACGCTATCCGACAATTTCTTTAAAAATACTAACAGAGTTTTCTCATCGGTTAGAAACTTCGGAAAAACAGACGACGAGTTTAGCGACGGAAAAAGTCGACACACGAATCGCGCTTTATTTAGTCGAATGTGTAACCGATAATAGCATGAATGAAGCGACAATTGAATTGCCAATGAGTCGGAAAGATCTAGCATCGTATTTAGGGACAACACCGGAAACAGTTAGTCGGAAGTTAACTGAATTTGAAGAGGCGGGACTAATAGAGCAAGAGGGTCAACGCAAATTGAAATTACGTGATATCGATGGTCTTCTATTTGTTTGAATTTGTATACAGTGGAATGCACAAAAGATAATGGCGAACTAATTAAAATTTCAATTATGGATCCATCACTGATTAACATACTAGTTTCTTGTTACATTATTAACTTCTTTGCCCCGAGTGTAACTTATCCTACCCAGTTTTACGGTAGACCGTCCTTGCGCCTATAACTTTCGTGATTTGCGAAACTTGTAGACGGTAGAGCGTTCTTGCGCTTACAACTTTCGTGATTTGTCAAACTTGTAGACGGTAGATCGTTCTTGCGCTTACAACTTTCTGGATTTGTCATACTTGTAGACGGTAGATCGTTCTTGCGCTTACAACTTTCGTGATTTGTCATACTTGTAGACGGTAGATCGTTCTTGCGTCTACAACTTTCGTGATTTGTCATACTTGTAGACGGTAGATCGTTCTTGCGCTTACAACTTTCGTGATTTGTCAAACTTGTAGACGGTAGAGCGTTCTTGCGCCTACAACTTTCGTGATTTGTCAAACTTGTAGACGGTAGATCGTTCTTGCGCTTACAATTTTCTGGATTTGTCAAACTTGTAGACGGTAGACCGTTCTTGCGCCTACAACTTTCGTGATTTGTCAAACTTGTAGACTGTAGATCGTTCTTGCGCTTACAACTTTCTGGATTTGTCAAACTTGTAGTCGGTAGACCGTTCTTGCGCCTACAACTTTCGTGATTTGTCATACTTGTAGACGGTAAATAATTAATCCTTTGAAGCCCCCCGATAAACAGTCATTTCGATAACAGTTTCAAGGGTTCGTCTTTATTTTTGAAAGTGTAATGAGTGTGTTTACCATTAGGAATGGGATGAAATCGTC
>Ga0079226_10002703_pt1 | contig 13685 bp, 14 predicted proteins | sample Poulit2014_FD_76345 | JGI IMG/M metagenome (GOLD analysis project Ga0079226, IMG submission 76345) | Agricultural soil microbial communities from Georgia to study Nitrogen management - Poultry litter 2014 | ecosystem: Environmental > Terrestrial > Soil > Agricultural land | place: USA: Georgia... | reverse complement strand
TAACCTAACAGAAACACGAGCACATTCACATATAATATTTCACCATCCTTTGTGATGTATTTTATATTTTCCTTCCAATCTAACTGTGCTTGCTCCGCAGGAGCTGTTTCGAACCGAACCGTTTCTTTCTTTGGAGTACGTCCTTTTTGTGCATCAAAATATGCCTGAAACTCTGGCTTTCTTGATATATATGCTCTAAATGTCACGTCTGAACAGTCTAGCCATGTTTATCCTTTAAGTACTGCCAAAGTACTCGTTTATAATAAAACTTTTGTGGTGTTTTATCAGAGAGCAACAATTTAATTACTTCGTAATATTCATCTATTTAAGACTTCCTTTTGCGTGATGTTGACCTCTCATATCCTTTTAAATATTTATTAATCGTACGACAATCAACATTTAAATCTCGAGCTAGCTGACTCTTATTCACTTTCATATTACAACTCTCCATAAATAAATTTAATTTTGGTAAGTCCTCTAGCGTATTAATCTCAATCTCTGTATTAATATCAATTTGCATATGCATAATATTCACCCCGAAAATATTATGCAACACCAATCAGATCTTGTACATTCTTATCCAATCACTTTTGTACATTGTTAGAGTATCATTTATATTAGAATTTGGAATGAGAACTCACACTCCAATCATGCGATGGAAAAAGATTTTGAGAGTGAAGGTATAGAAGGCCTCAAACCCAAAAGAAAAGAGTGTGTTTCCGTGCCTAAAAACAAAGCAAATAAACAGGATAGTAAACAGACTGAATTATCAAAAGTAGAGGAATTAGAGCAAGAAAATGAGCAATACCGACTAGAAATAGCTTACTTAAAAAAGTTACGAGCTTTTCAGGAGAATCCGAATGCCTATCTTGAAAAACACAAACAACGTTGGCGTTCGAACTCAAAGAAGCAGGATATAGATTAAAGGATATTTTACAATTAGTCAATCTACCAGAATCAACTTATCATCATCATGTAAAACAAATGGATGCAGAAAATATCAAGGTTAAAATAGATGAGATATTTCACGAAAATGGTGGTAAATATGGTTATCGACGTGTTCATGATGAATTACGAAATCAAGGGTATGTAATTAATCATAAGAAAGTACAACGTATCTTGACGGAAATGGGCTTGAAGTGCGAAAAATTCCAAAGAAAGTCACGACGTTATCAAGCATATAAAGGACCAGTAGGAAAAGTAGCGAAAAATCTTTTAAACAGAAGATTTGATACAAATATTCCACTTCAGAAGCTAGTTACAGATGTGACTGAATTTAAATGTTTAGAGGAAAGGAAGCTCTATCTGAGTCCAATCCTGGATTTATACAATAGTGAAATAATATCTTTTAGTATTTCTGATAGACCAACATTAAACTTCGTCATGGAACCATTGAGTAAAGCTATTGAAACAATTAAGAATAATGTACAGTATCGAACGACAATCCATTCAGACCAAGGTTGGCATTATCAACATAATCAGTGGGTTAAGGCATTAAAGAAAAAAAATATTTCAAAGCATGTCTAGGAAAGCAAACTGTGCGGATAACGGTAGTGACCCCTTAAAATTAAAGTTTATAACTATTACTATAATTATCAGATAATAAAGCAAAATTGACTGGAAAAAGCCCAGTCGAACACTTGGGAAATAACCAGTCAATTATCAACTTAATGATTTAATTTAACTCTATGAGTTCAGAACGCTTCCATAATAACAGTATCAATTTTAAAAAATATGTGTTCTGTCTATCATACATTTTAATAAGAATTATATTATAAAACTAAACCAAATTATTGGCTTATTACTACGTAATGTATAAACAAAACATTAAACCAAATACGTTTTAAATAGAGTTTTCTAAACGTTTATATTTCATTCGCCATTTTATTTTTTAATTGTCCAATTTTCTCAATTTCTACAACTAATTCATCTCCATCTTTCAACCAGACACGCTTATCTTCTGGATCTCCTAATATCACACCTTCAGGTGTACCTGTTATAATAAGGTCTCCTGGAGATAATGTCATATAATCAGATATATAACTAACTATTTCAGCACAAGTGAAAATCATATCTGATGTGTTAGAATTTTGTCTAACTTCTCAATTTAATGTTGTTTTTAATGCTAGATTATTAGGATTCGGAATTGTTGTTTTTGTTACCAAATTAGGTCCTACTGGGCAAAATCCATCCGATATTTTCCCTAACATCCATTGTGGAGTTTTCATTTGTAAATCACGGGCTGAAAAATCATTGACTGCTGTATAACCTGCCACATATTCTAACGCTTCTTCCACAGGAACTTCCTTACAATCCTTTCCAATAACAATACCAAGTTCTACCTCATAATCGACTTGCTTTGCTTTTTTTGGTAGAGTGACATCACAATTATTAGCAGTTATCGTATTTTTAAACTTATTAAATAAAATAGGACTCTCAGGTATAGTTACATTTGTCTCTTCTGCATGTTTACGATAATTCAATCCTACACAAATAATCGTTGCTGGATCTACTGCAGGTAAATAGTTTAAATCTGCTGTATCATAACCCGACAATTCCTTATTTCTATATAAACTTTTCACTTTATGCTCAATCGAATCAATATTTTCAATAACATAATTAATGTCGTTTATTTGTAAATCATTGATGAGCTCATCCAAATTTATTGCTTTTTCATTATCATTTAAAGCTACTTTTACTTCATTATTTTTTTTATGAACTAAAAACTTCATCTTATCTCTCCTATATTTTATGTGTTTTTTCCAAAAACCACTCCACCATCAACATACAACGGAGAACCCATTATAAATTTTGCATCGTCAGAAGCTAAAAACAATGCAGCCTTCGCAACATCTTCTGGTGTACCTAGTTGATCCGTTAATTGTCTATTCGTAACGGATTTTAATCCAACATCCATATCATCATATGATTCTCTTAAATACTGATCTACAAATGGTGTATAAATTGTACCAGGAAGTAATGCGTTGACTTTAATGTTATACTTTGCATAATCAACTTGCATTGATTTCGTCAACGACAATACAGCTCCTTTTGTAGCTGCATAAAGTGCTCTTCTTGCAAGTCCAATCTCCGCGACACAAGAAGACATATTAATTATAGATCCTTCTTGTTTTTTTATCATATGGGGAAGGACATATTTTGATACAATAAATACGCCATTTATATTAACATCAACGACTTTATTCCAAAAATCCTCTTTAATTTCATGAATTTCCCCTACCCCAGGAATACCAGCGTTATTAAAAAGAATATCAATAGAATAGTGTTTATGAATAACTTTGTCTATTGCATCTTTAACTTCCTGATAGCTTGTGACATCAAATACAGAAACCTCTCCTCTTCCATCATGCTTTTGGATAAGTTGTAATGTTTCTTCAGCGTTTGCTCTATTAATGTCGTTGATAATAACATAAGCACCTTGTTCCGCAAATTGAAGTGCTGATTCCCGACCAATACCTGACCCTGACCCTGTGATGAGCGTTACTTTATTTTTTAATTTCATCTGTTTTCACCTATGAATCCTTTCTAGAATGAGAGTCAATAATAACTACAATTCCTAAAATAATACCTTTCACTATTTGCTGCCAGTATGCATCTATTCCAGTTAAAACCATTACATTATCAATGATTCCCAAAATTAATGCAGCTATAATAACACCGATAACTTTTCCCCTTCCTCCTGCTAGGGAAGTTCCTCCTAACACTACAACTGTTATGATATCAAACAACATTGATTCACCAATTGTCGGTTGTCCACTCATCGTTCTTGATGTTACTAACACAGCTCCAACTCCTGCTAAAAAACTACTTAACATAAATGCATATATTCGAATTTTATTTACATTAATTCCTGACAATTTACTCGCTTCTAAATTTCCGCCAACTGCATAAAGACTACGTCCAAGTTTCATGTTTGTTGTTAAAACATAAGTAACTAAACCGACTAGAATTAAGATAACAATTGGAAATGGAATTGGTCCAATGTATCCTGCACCAAGAAAGTTAAACTCGCTTGGTAAACCTGAAATTGGGATTCCGTTACTAAATAATAAATTAACACCTGTAATTATTATCATTGTTATTAATGTTGCAATGAATGGTGTAACATGTCCATAAACAGAAATTAACCCATTAATAAACCCAATAATCAAAGCCAACAGCAAAACAATAATAATAGCAACGAAGATAGGAAGTTGATAAACACTCATTAGTTTAGCTAATACAATACTTACTAAACCAATTGAAGCACCAACAGACATATCAATTCCACCAATTAAAATAACGAAAAACTGACCTAGTCCAATAATTGCTAAAAACGAAATTTGTCGAACTAGATTAATAATATTATCTTGATTCAAAAAACCTTCTACAAATATAGAGGCAAATATAAACATTAAAATAAAAAGAAGAACTATAGCCGCTTCTTTTATTTTTGAAGTTTGATTTGCAAACAATGGCCAAATCCGTTTTTTAGATACTTCCATTAGCTACTCTCCCCTAGCAAACTATTAATAATATTTTCTTGTGTAATTGCATCTCCTTGTATAGATTTATTTATTTTACCTTCAAACAAAATATGAACTTTATGGCATAATCCTATTAATTCTTCTAATTCAGGAGAAACAATAATAATCGACTTCCCAGAATAGGCCAATTCTGTAATTAGTTTATATATTTCAGACTTAGCTCCTATATCAATACCTCGAGTAGGTTCATCAAACATTAATATTTCAGAATCTGCAATTAACCACTTTGCAATTACTACTTTTTGTTGATTTCCTCCACTAAGGTTTCGAACATATTGATTTAAATTTGAGAACTTTAAATTCAATCGCTTCGCATTTTCTAAACTAACATTATATTCTTTTTTCTTTTGCATTAATCCGTTTGAAAATTTCCTTAATGAAGCTAATGTCATATTCTGTTTAATATCAAAATTCATTGTTAAACCTAATGCTTTTCGTTCATCAGGAACAAGCCCGATACCATATTTTATAGCATCCAATGGAGAGTTAATTGAAACTTGTTTTCCTTTAACTTCAATTGTCCCACTTTTAATTGGATAATTTCCAAAGATCGCATTTAATATTTCTGTTTTTCCAGCACCTACAAGACCTGCAATACCAACAATTTCACCTTTTTTTAATGTGAAATCAATATCTTCAAATGCGGATGAATTCAATTCGTTTACTTTCAAAATAACATCTTCAGATTGGATATTACTTTTTTCAGGGAACACTTGGGTTAATTCTCTCCCAATCATTTTTTCAATAAGTTGATCTTTATTAATATCCTTTACATAACCATTCCCTGTCATATTTCCATCAACAAGAACAGTGTAAGTATCACACACCTCAAAAATTTCATCCAATCTGTGTGATATATAAATAACACTAATTTTTTGTTCCTTTAATATATTAATAATTCTATATATATTCTCAATATCCTTCTCTTGCAAAACCGCAGTTAATTCATCTAATATAATTAGTTTTGACTCTACAACAAGTGCTTTAGCTAATTGAATAATTTGTTGTTCTGCCATTCTTAATCTTTTTACAGGTGCATTCAAGTTAATAGACATCTCTAGAAATTCAAAAATTTCCTTTGCTTTTTTCCTCATGTTTCTTCGTCGAATAAAACCTGCTTTTGATTCAAATTCACCTAAAAATATATTTTCATAACCTGTTAATTCTGGTACAAGCTGTAATTCTTGATGCACTGCATTCAAGCCAATTTTTTGGGCATCTTTAATTGTATAAGAATCCGTTACAGTTTCCCCTTCAATAATAATTTGTCCTTTTGTAGGTGTGTAAATGCCCAAAATTATTTTTGATAACGTTGATTTACCCGCTCCATTTTCACCTGCTAGTGCTAAACATTCTCCTGGATATATTTCAAAGGATATATTCTCCAATGCCTTTACTCCAGGAAATTCCTTTGATATATTTTCTAATTTTACTAACGGTTTTTCATTTTTAACTTCTCGCATTATAACCCCTCTTTACTTAAAATGAACTTAACTACTAATGTTTTCCTTCCATTTTTTCGCGAATTCATCAATTCTATGAAACTTTGCACCAATATCTAATAACTTTTGGATTAAAAAATCGAATTGTTCCATAGCGTATTCACCACAGTTTTTTGTAATAAATTCATCTGGAACAATAGTACATTCTCCAAAGTGATACGATTTCTCTAGTTCCACAAACTCCCATGGATGGAAGTAAAAACAAAGTACAATTGGTTCATTTCTGCTTTTTAAATACTCAATATGCGAGTTAATTTTCCTCATCAAGTAATCGGCACCCTCTGTTCTAAAAAGTGGCCATTGATCTCGATCTCTTTGCAATTTCCCATCTTGACTTTCCATCACTAAATCAGCAAAATTTGGTATTTGTAATACTTCCGAGTTACCTACCTCTAACCAGTTATCTCTACTTGGATAATAAGGCTTTACTTGTTCTCTATAAAAATACATTGGATATGTGGCATCTGCAATATATCCTAATCTCTCTAAACTATTTACCACAGAAGTAGAACCCCAAAGTCTAGGAGACCTAAATGAAACTGGATCTTTATTTGAAACTCTCTTTACTAATGCGGTTGCTTTTTTAATTCGATTATGAACTTCTTCTGGCAATAAAGTTGCTTCCAACGGAACATGAAATAAAGGGTCCCCTACTGTTTCGTGCATTAAAGAATGACACCCTACTTCATGCCCCCGTGCAATGACCTCTTTAACACTAGTTGGATTTCTTTCTGCAGCCTCTCCTGTGTAAAAAAATGTCCCTTTTATATCATTCTTATCGAAAATATCTAATAACGGACTCGTCGCTTCATTTACTCCTTTATAAAAAGGTGTAAAGCTGCCAACATCAGGTTCCATATCAAATCCAAATAAAACATGTATATCTTGTTTCATAACATTACTCCCCATTTAATCTTATTTAGCACTACTCTGTTTCTTTACTATTTAGTCGATCATATAAGCATAACGAAACGTTCTTTGTTCATATAATTCTCTATGTTATATCATGGAAGTTACATAAAATTTCATATAAAAAATTAGATTTAATTATAAATAATCAAATTTTGTTCCGGTATATATATAATTGATTTCGAACTTTTTTATGTCTGATTAAAACCAAATCATCTTCACAATTCATATTTTGCATTCTAAACACGAATATTATGTTTGAGAAGGAACCACGTTTCCTCATCGCTCCAGTCAAATGTTTTTTTCGCAAGAAGAGCTAGTCTCCTTGAATAAAAAATTTCCTGTAAGGGCTCAAGTATCGTAATCATATTGTCCCTGATGTAATCAATTGGCTTAAGTTAGGAAACTTTAAAAAACTAATTAACTCCGAACATTCAAATAATTTCATTTTATATTCTTCGTGTTTTAATTGAAATACTAATTTATGAAATCGTTTCAATTAAACAGTTTAAAAGATAGCACACTATAAATTGGTAATCTATGTATGTTACTTTAATAAATTAATAGATTTTAAAAGGAGGAATCGATCTAACAACTGTTTATTAAACCCATTTGAGAAATAGCCAACACTCCTATATCTAACCATATTTACGTGTGCTACTCATTCTCTATTTATATCCACTCACGAAACATACATTGATTAAAACATAAATAAAGAGATTTTATTTAGTAATTATCTATTAAATAACTATATTTCTAAAAAACTTATACTATCAATGTCTAATACCGTTAAATAAATTAAATTTCTTATGAGCATCTGTTCCCACTACATCAATGTCCTTATTATGAAACTAGAATTTAAACATAAACTAGAAATACATTATATTTTCAAATAATTATCTAAAATATATGTTTTAAAATATAAAATGTACGGCTTAAGATTTTAATACTTTTTATAACTTAATTATCTTATTTTTCTGTAATTAAAGAAATTAATTCTATAAAAATTATTTGACCCATGTAAAGGCTTTACATAATCCTACATATGTTTTTTCTACAGTTTATTTAAATTCATCTTCAACAAAGACTTATAACCATAACCACCCTAATGCCTCTACTCCCAAGTAAATTTGTTCCTTATCTTCATTTTCAGGATCAAGTCTATTATGAATTACTCGCCTTAATTCATGATAAGGAATCATAGAAGCTTTTGTACCCGTTTCGGCTACCGGGTTTACATCGAAATATTCTAGTTTTACAATGTCAAAATTTTCTTCATTATATTTATCCATTAATAGAAGATACTTTCTTTTATCTTCTTCAGTTTGTGCATTATCATAATTGATTGAAGCTAAGCTCAAGTTATAAATAACCCTATTACGCAAATGTCCAACCTCTATTTTTTCAAAATGTTTATCATATATTGCTAGACGGGAATTATTTTTTATATATAATCTTACTCTTTTAATTTTTTGTTGGATATTTTCCCAATTCGAAATTGCAGCTTCAATTGTTGGAATGTCACGAGTTTCCACTTTGTTTCGCAAAAATGGAAATTCTGTAGGGAATATTTTCATCTGACTCTCGTGAATGGTTAGCATGTTTTCCAAAATATAGAGAATATCTTCAGATATATCAGGTCCAAATACTGCATTTACCGCATACTCATAGAATTCTTCTTCAGGCATTTCTGAGCCCCATCCGTAATAACTATGTGCATACAAATGAATGAAATAACCATACCATTCAAACATATAACCATTAATTCCTTTGACTCCTTGTTCCACTGAGCCAATATGTTGTTTAATATCATTATTGATAAATTGGTGGTTTGTTTCTTCTTCAGGTCTTAATACATTTGATTCAAATACACGATAGAGCCGACCCATTGTAGAAGATACAGAATTCGCTTCTGAATCTCTTGCATAGATACGTTGTTTTCCGAATTCTTCCACCCATTTAGGAAATTCATTTTCTGAAACGTACAAACCTGGTGCCCAAAATAAAACAACATCTTCGGGTATTTGACTATTCACATATTCTAAATATGCTTCCGTCTTCTCTAAAGGTGGTTCCCTCCATGCTCGAAGTCCAACAACACAGTTTTTGTTCACTTCTTTAATTTTATTATATAAAATATTCAGTAAATAATAGTTAGCATGGTGTTTCGCTTCTGCTGGCGTACGATCCTTTACAAAGTTTTCTTGACAATCGTCACATGAACAGAACCAAAAGGACTCTTCACTTTCTTCAAAATCGATACCGTCATAACCAAGCTCAACAACTTTTTGAATAGAATCCGAAATATATTCTATATTTGTTGGATCACTTAAACACAATGAATCAAAGTCATTTACAAACTTACTATCTTCTTCCAGTTTCATACGCTTATGCTTATTTAAGCTTGAATAACCACCATTATAACTATTCAAACCAATATAGGCGAAGAAATCAAATCCTAATTCATGTCCATATTCAAATAATTCAGTTAAAAATTCATGAGAAATATTTGGATGGACATAATTCACGTTAATCCAATTATCACTTTCTTGGTTCCATATATCTACCGAGTAATTTTTCAGCTCTGTTTCAGGATATTTATCAAATTCAAACGGCCAATAACCATACATGCACATATTAAATTGATTAATTTTAAAATCAGCGCAAATATTTAAGTATTCTTTCCATTCATTTAATCCCCATAACTGCATATCAAATCCGATTCTTCCGTATCCTGCATACCATGCAAACGTGTTCGAAACTGAACGTTTTTCAATACTTGGCCAATCAATTATAGAACCTGTTTTAAACGAAAACTGATTTTCTGTATCTTCTATTAATTGTTTTAATGTAGATAATCCATTAATGAATCCATCTTTTCTCATAAAACTTAATTCAATTGTCTCTTTATTAATTTCTAATGTATATCCTTGTTTTTCATACAGATCGTTCCTATCAACATTCATCGGTACTTCCGTTTGTACCCGAAGTATTACATCAATAGCTCCTACCTTTGGTACGTTTTTAGTAAAGGCAATATCGGAGTAATTCCAAAATCTCTTTTTTCCCAGACTTATAGGATCAAACAATAAATCAACTTTAATTTGAAAGTTTATGGTACTAAACAATTTGGAATTTCCATAGTTATTTTTGTATTTCTTTGGCATTGGAATCAAATCGTACATCATGAATATTTACCTCCCAGTAAGTTATGTTTAGCCAAGCCATTCCCAGTTCTCCCAGTCATATTCCGAAATATTATCAGGTGTAATTGCTTCTGGTTCTGGTAATGGATATTCATCGTCTAATTCCTCTCCATCAAGAGATTCTAACAATGCTTCTAATGCTGTCTCACCCAAGACAATTGGGTCTTGTAGTACTTGCCCAATCCATGATTCATTTCCCTCCTGAATATGTTCAAGAACTTCTTTATCTCCTGCCATTCCAACAAAGTGCATATCTTTATCCTTACCTGCACTAACGGCTGCACTATATGCACCCAGAACTAACGAATCATTGTGCCCTGAAACAATATCAATTTCAGCATCTCGTTGTAATACATTTTCAAATAATGTTTGGCTAGAATTTCTGGTTCCATCAGAATCTCCTTCTTCGATTATATTAGCATTAGGAAACTCTTCCATAATTACTTCTGAAAACCCTTCAAACCGTTCATTTGATGCTTCTCCTGATGAGGGTAAAGTAATATAAGCTACTGTCGGATCATCGATATCACTTTTATTTAAATCATCTACTGCAATTTTTCCAGCTACCTCACCCATTGCTTTAAAATCATGACCGACAAATGTTTCCCAAACTATTTCATCTTCTGAATCTGGTGACTGTGGTAAATCTCCTATAACGATTTTTGTGCCTTGCTCATGAAGATCAACCATCTTAGGAATAATCGCTTTCGTATCAGTTGGAAAAATAACTAACCCATCAATACCTTTTTGTGCCATATTTTCTAATTGGTTAATTTGTTGATTAATATCATTTTGTCCATCATGAAAGTCAAACGTAATTGTTTTATCATCATATTTTTCAGCTTCATTTTCCATACCCTCAACAGTCCCCAAAAACCATGGCCACGCATAGTTCATGATAGCTCCCCCAATTTTTAAATGATCACTCTTTTCGCTTTCATCCCCATTGTTTTCGTCTTCTTGACCAGTCGATGTGCCACATGCTACTAAAACAACTGCAAGTAATGACATGACGATTAATAATATATTTCTTTTCATTATTAAACCCTCCTTTTTAATTTTAACGCTCCATATTATCTGCTGGTTGTGGCCCTTGTACATTTAACCCACCATCAACCATTAGTAAATGTCCATTTATTTGTTCAGCTTGATCTGAAGCTAAAAAAACTACCGAGTCACCAACTTGATCTGATGTACCGATTCTTTTCATAGGATTCGCTTGTTCTTCTTGTTTCCTTATCTTTGGATCTTTTAAATAATCAGCAACAAATGGTGTGTCTACTGTACTTGGACCTACAGCATTTACATTAATATTATATTGGCCTAATTCAATAGCAAGTGCTTTCGTAAGTTGATTAATCGCACCCTTCGATGAAATATAATGTGGAATTACGGGACTAGTAACAATCTTACTTGCTGTCGAAGCAACATTTATAATCTTGCCACTCTTTTTTTCTATCATGGACGGTGCGGCACGTTGAATACAAAAAAAGTATCCTTTAACGTTGGTTCGATACGTTTGATCCCATATTTCTTCTGTCACATTCATAAATGAATAAAATGGTGCTACGCCTGCATTATTCACTAATATATCAACATAACCTACTTTTTCTTCAATCTCATCAAACATTTGATTAATTTGTTCTACATCAGCCATATCCGCTCTCACTATAAATGCTTGATCCCTTCCTATATCTTGTACAATCTGCTTAGCATTTTCTAGACTTTTCTTGGAACGGTAATTAATAACAACCCTCGCACCTGCGGTAGCTAATTTCCTTGCAATTGCTTCTCCAATACCTTGACTTGAACCAGTTATTAAAGCCACTTTTCCTTCTAGTTGCTTCACTTTAATCCTCCTCGTATTCTATTATAAAACTCTACTGCGTTTTTACCGTAAAATTTTTTTCTTCCGTATTCATTCAAAGAATCTTGAATAACAGTATCCACAGTATAATAAACATCTGAATATGATCCAGCTTGTAAACAAACTGGCCAATCACTACCAAACATTATTCTATCCTCAGAAAACTCATCAATAATATGTTCTATATATTTTCGACATTCTTCCACAGACCAAAACTGGTGATCTGCCTCCGTGATTACTCCTGAAATTTTACAGTACACATTAGAATAACCAGCAATTGTTGATATTTCTTTACTCCATATTTCAAACTGCTTGTCTTTAATTTGAGGTTTTGCTAAATGATTGATAACACATTTTAAATTTGGAATTTCTTTAAGTAATTGATTAACAATCTTTAAGTGTTTAGGGAAAATAAGTATATCTAATGGTATTTTCTCTTCGTGTAATACTTTTATGTTTTTTACAACCTTATCTCTTAATACCCAATAGTCATCCTCTATATCTTGAATCATAGGACGAACACCAACAAAACCATCTATCTGCATCATTTGTTTTAATTGTTCTCTAAAACCTTCTGATTCAAAATCTAACCAACCAACAACACCTGCTATAAAGTCATATTTCTCCATCAATTCAAACATATAATAAGTCTCTTCGATTGTATCAGCTGCTTGAACTAATATAGTTTTATCTATTTGATGTTGTTTTAAATCTTCCAATAAATCTTCAGGTAGATAATCTTTGTATAAAATCCCAATATCTTTTGTTAGCCAATTATAATCTCCACGTGACAACTTCCAAAAATGCTGATGAGCATCTATACGCAAATCAATGCCTCCTTAAATAATTACTCCTTTAATTCAACAATTAGCTCTATTTCAACTGGTATATTTAATGGTAATTCATTTGTACCAATAGCTGACCGTGCGTGTTTTCCATTTTCACCAAAAACCTTTTCTAAAAAGTCTGATGCACCGTTAGCTACTGACGGCTGCTCATTGAAATCTTCCCCACTACTAACCCATGCAGTCATTTTAAGAATTCGCTTTACATTACTTAATCCCCCCCCAAAGTCTTTAATGACTTGCAATGCATTAATCATACATTGCTTAGCAAATTGTTGACCTTCTTCAACTGTAAACTCTTTGCCAACTTTCCCCTTATGTAAAAATTCACCATTTACACTACAATCTTGGCCAGACAAATAAAGTAGATTTTCTATTCTTACCGCAGGTACATATGATGCAACAACTTCTCTTTCTCCTGGCAATATAACATTCATTTCTTTTAATTTTTTTTCAATTGAACACTTTCTAACCATCTATTAACTCTCCTTTTACTTCGTTTAAAGCATTTATCAATTGATCTATTTGATTTTCATCATTGTAAAAGTTAATTGATATACGAACTCTTCCATCGCCTCCCCATACATGGATATTCTTTTCCAACAACTTAGCCATTACCTCTTCTCCTTCACGTGCACTAAATGCAATATTGCCACCTCTTTTCACAGCTAGATCAGGAGATAAGACCGTATATCCTTGTATTTTTAATTGTTTAATTAAATAGTTCCCTAGACAACCAACCCTTTGTTCAATGTTTTTAATACCAACATCTAGCAAAAAATCAGTTGAGTTTTTTAATATATATATAG
>Ga0079226_10002702_pt1 | contig 13686 bp, 14 predicted proteins | sample Poulit2014_FD_76345 | JGI IMG/M metagenome (GOLD analysis project Ga0079226, IMG submission 76345) | Agricultural soil microbial communities from Georgia to study Nitrogen management - Poultry litter 2014 | ecosystem: Environmental > Terrestrial > Soil > Agricultural land | place: USA: Georgia... | reverse complement strand
CACATCCTGGCCGCTCGGCGGCACATCCGGCACATCCGCCAGCACCTCGGCAATGGTCGCGCCGGTGATCGCTTTGCAGTCGCCGTGCAACAGGCCGGCATTGAGCAGCATCTTCATGACCTGTGGCGTGCCGCCGGCCTCGTGGAACTGGACCACGAGATAGCGCCCGGATGGCTTGAGATCGCAAATCGCCGGCACGCGGGCGCGCATGCGCGCGAAGTCGTCGATCGTCAAATCGACTCCGGCGGCATGGGCGATTGCCAGCAGATGCAGTACCGCATTGGTCGAGCCGCCCACGGCCATGATCAGCGCAATGGCATTTTCAAACGCCTTACGCGTCATCAGGTCGCGCGGTTTGATGCCCTGCTCGATCGCGCGGATCAGCACTCTGGCCGACTCCGCGGCACTGTCTGCCTTTTCCGCGTCTTCGGCCGCCATGGTCGACGAATACGGCAGGCTCAGGCCCATGGCCTCGATGGCGCTGGACATGGTGTTGGCGGTGTACATGCCGCCGCAGGAGCCGGCGCCGGGGCAGGCGTGGCATTCGACCTGATGCAGGCGTTCGTCGTCGATGGTGCCGGCGGCGCGCTGGCCCACGGCCTCGAACGCGGACACCAGGTTCAAGTCCTCACCGTTCAGGTGCCCCGGCTTGATGGTGCCGCCATAGACGAAGATGGCTGGTACGTTCATGCGCGCGATGCCGATCATGGCGCCGGGCATGTTCTTGTCGCAGCCGCCGAGGGCGATGACGCCGTCCATGGACTCGCCCTGCACCGCGGTTTCGATGGCATCGGCGATCACCTCGCGCGACACCAGCGAGTAATGCATGCCCGGCGTGCCCATGGAGATGCCGTCGGAGACGGTGATGGTGCCAAACATCTGCGCCTTGGCGCCGTTGCCTTCGAGCGCCTGGGCAGCGCGCTCGGCGAGCACGTTGAGACCCATGTTGCAGGGCGTGATCGTGGAGTAGCCATTGGCCACGCCAACCATGGGCTTGTCGAAATCCGCATCGGTGTAGCCCATGGCGCGCAGCATGGCGCGGTTCGGCGCGCGCGCGGTGCCACTGGTCACCACCTGACTGCGCCGCTGGAACGATTCCTGTTCAGCCATCTTGTCCTCTCCCACAGCAAATGACGCCATTATGCGCGTTCATCGCAGGACACACAATTCAGCCGACATACAGCCCTTGGCCGCTATTAATTGGGCCGACATGAGCAACTGCATACACAACTACTGGTGCATGAACATGCTGATCACAGGCCCGGCCCGATCGCACCTGCCGCGAAGACCTCGGGTTTTCCCCATGAGGCCATTGCGTTGAGACGAAAAAAACGCTATTCAGATCAGGCACATCCTGATTGTCACAACAAACACAACTCGCGGAGCAGTCGTTGCATGAAGTTTCTGATAACCGGTGGCGCGGGCTTCATCGGCTCGGCCGTCATTCGCCACATCATCGCGGCAACCAAGCACAGCGTCGTCAACGTTGACAAGCTGACCTATGCCGGCAGCACCGAATCCCTGGCTGATGTCGCGGCGAGCGAGCGCTACGCTTTCGAGCAGGTGGACATTTGTGCCCGGCGGGCGCTGGCGCGCGTATTCGACGTGCATCAGCCGGATGCCGTCATGCATCTGGCCGCGGAAAGCCATGTGGACCGCTCCATCGACGGCTCCGCCGCCTTCATGCAAACCAACATCATCGGCACGCATACCTTGCTGGAAGTGGCGCGGGCATACTGGCAAAGGCTGTGCGCCCGGCGCAGAGCCGCGTTCCGCTTTCATCACATTTCCACCGATGAGGTCTATGGGGATCTGGGCGCGGCACAGGGGCCGTTCAGCGAAACCAGCGCCTATGCACCCAGCTCGCCCTATTCAGCCAGCAAGGCCGGTGCCGATCATCTGGTGCGCGCCTGGCGGCGCACCTACGGCCTGCCCACGCTGATCAGCAACAGCGTCAACAACTACGGGCCCTATCAGTTCCCTGAAAAGCTCATCCCGCTCGTCATCCTGAATGCGTTGGCGGGCCGGGCGCTGCCGGTTTACGGTGACGGCAGCCAGGTGCGCGACTGGCTGTATGTCGAAGACCATGCACGCGCGCTGTATCAGGTCATCACGCGCGGCCGAGTGGGCGCGACCTACAATATCGGCGGCCATGACGAATGGCAGAACATCGAAGTCGTGCGCCTGATCTGCATGCTGCTCGACGAACTGCACCCCGATTCACCGCACCGGCCGCATGCAGCGCTTATCCACCACGTCGCCGATCGCCCCGGCCATGATCGGCGCTACGCCCTCGATGCCGGCAAGATGCGACGCGAGCTGGGCTGGCAGCCGACAGAAACCTTTGCCAACGGCCTGCGCAAGACCATTGTCTGGTATCTGGATGCTTGGGCCGGACAACCTACTCTGGAAACCGGCATTCGGCAGCGCGGGCATCTGGGCTTCGCAGGTGTGCCGTGAGTCCGAGGAAGGGCATTGTCCTCGCCGGCGGCAACGGCACGCGCCTGCATCCGACCACCCTGGGCATGTCCAAGCAGTTGCTGCCAATCTATGACAAGCCGATGATTTACTACCCGCTGTCGGTGCTCATGCTGGCGGGCATCCGCGATATTCTGCTCATTACCACGCCGACCGACCAAGATGCATTTCAACAGCTGCTCGGCGACGGCAGCCGCTTTGGCATCAATTTGAATTATGCCATCCAGCCCAGCCCCGACGGGCTGGCCCAAGCCTTCATCATCGGTGCAGCGTTCATTGGCAACGACAGCGTCTGTCTGGCGCTGGGCGACAATTTTTTCTACGGCCAGGGCTTCACGCCCAAGCTGCGGGCAGCCACCGCCCGCGCACAGGGTGCAACGGTGTTTGCCTATCAGGTACAAAAGCCCGAACGCTACGGCGTGGTGGCATTCGACGAACAGCTGCGTGCGACTTCGATCGAGGAAAAGCCGACAGACCCCAAATCCCGCTACGCCGTTACCGGCCTGTATTTCTATGACAACGACATTGTCGACATCGCCAGGGCGGTCGCGCCCTCGCGCCGTGGCGAGCTGGAGATCACCAGCGTCAATCAGGCTTATCTGCACCGCGGCGAGTTGACGGTGGAGTTGCTCGGGCGCGGTTTCGCCTGGCTGGACACCGGCACCCACGCCAACCTGCTGGAGGCGGCCCAGTTCGTGGCCACCATCGAGAAGCGCCAAGGCTACAAGATCGCCTGCCTGGAGGAGATTGCCTACAACCAGGGCTGGATCACGGCAGAAGAGTTGCGTGGGGCGGCGCGCAGACTACAGCACAACAGTTATGGCAAGTACTTGCTCGAAGTGGTGCTGCGGCCATGATCCTGCACCTCGCCGATGCCAACAAGTTCACGATCGCGTTCTTTCGCTTTCTGCAGGCCGAGTTGCCGCAGCTCGACAACGAAGTGATCGACCTGCGCCATGATCGGCCATGGCCGCCTGATCTGGGCTATCCCATCCACAAGGGCCGCGCGCCAACGTTGCTGCCACGGCTTTATCACAGGGTCTGCAAGGCAGACAAGATCATCATTCACGGCCTGTTCAAATCGGCCTGGATACAGTTCCTGCTGACTCAGCCCTGGGCTTATGAAAAAATGCATTGGGCCGTGTGGGGCGGCGATCTGCACGCATACGAAAGCAAGCGTGGCAGGTTATTGCTGGAGATAAAAGAGGCGCTGAAGCGCATTCTGATCAAGCGCATCGGCGTGCTGCTGACCTGCATCCCCGGTGACGTGGAACTGGCCCGGACCTGGTATGGCGCGCGCGGCAGATACATGGAATGCCTGATGTACGAGAGCAACACCTGGCACCCACCGCAGCGCGAGGCCAGGCGGTGCGACGCAATCAACATACTGGCAGGCAACTCCGCCAATCCGTCGAACAATCATTTGGAGATATTCGCGCACCTGGAAAAGTATCGCGACCAGAACATAAGAATTTTTGCTCCGCTTGCCTACGGCACGCAGGTGTATGCAGATGCGGTGATTCGCGCCGGCACGGAGCTGTTCGGCGACAAGTTCATCCCCATGACCGAGTTTGTTGCCTATCAGGATTATCTCGCATTCCTCGGCAGCATCGACATCGCCGTGTTCAATCATGCCCGCCAGCAGGCCATGGGCACCACGATCACGCTGCTGGGCATGGGCAAAAAGGTCTGCATGCGCCGCGACACATCACTGCGCGCCCTGCTGGAGCAGCTCGGCCTGCACATATTCAATGTTGCCGATGTTGATCTCGCGCCGCTGCCCGCGGACCTGGCCAGGGAAAACAAGGCGCTCGCAAGACGCAACTTTTCGCGGCAGCGGCTGCGCGCCCAACTGCAACTCATCTTACTGGATCAATAATGGCATATCTGAACGATTCACAGCTTGCACGCATGGGCTTCAAGCAGCTTGGCAGCAACGTGAAAATCAGCGAAAAAGCCAGCATTTACAATCCCGAGGCCATGACAGTCGGCGATAACTGTCGAATTGATGATTTCAGCGTGCTGTCCGGTCGCATCGAAATCGGCAGGTTTGTCTATGTCGCGCCTTTGTGCCTGCTCAACGGCGGCCGGAAGGGCCTTTTTCTGAGCGATTTCGTCGGTGTTTCCTATGGCGCCAGGCTTTTCAGCCAATCCGACAATTACAACGGCCAATTCCTGACCAACCCGCTGATTCCAGAAATCTATAGAAAAGAAATCATCACCACCCTCGAGGTAGGACGTCACGTCCCCATTGGTGCCGGGGCTGTGATCCTGCCGGGTGCCCACATCGCCGATGGCTGCGCCATTGGCGCCATGTCGCTGGTGCTGCAGCCGACCGAACCCTGGGGTATTTACCATGGTATTCCGGCCCGGCGCCAAGGTGAGCGCAAGCAGGATCTGTTACAGCTGGAAAGGCAATTCCTGGCACAGTCGCATGACGATGCCCGCTAAATGATCCCATTCAATCGCCCGCCCCATACTGGCAACGAGGAGCAGTACATCGCAGCTGTTTTAGGTGGCGGTGAGCTTGCCGGCAACAACGGCTTCGGGCACAAGTGCGAGCGCCATTTCGAGCAGACGACAGGTTGCGAAAAAGCCCTGCTGACACCATCCTGCACGCTGGCGCTGGAACTGGCGGCACTGCTGCTCGACATCCGCCCCGGCGACGAAGTCATCATGCCGAGCTATACCTTCACCAGCACGGCAAACGCGTTCGTGCTGCGCGGTGCCAGGATCGTGTTTGTCGATGTCCATCCCGCGACGATGAACATCGACGAACGGCTCATCGAGCCGGCGATCAGCGCCCGCACCCGCGCCATCGTGCCCGTCCACTACGCCGGCGTGGCCTGCGCCATGGATGCCATCATGGCCATTGCACGCCGCCATGACCTGGTCGTGATCGAGGACGCGGCACAGGGAGTGATGAGTCATTACCAGAACCGCCCGCTCGGCAGTATCGGCCACCTGGGCGCCTACAGTTTTCACGCCACCAAGAACCTCACCAGCGGCGGCGAAGGCGGCCTCCTGCTCATCAATGACAAACGATATTGTGAGCGCGCCGAAATCCTGCGCGAAAAAGGCACGAATCGCAGCCAATTCCTGCGCGGCATGGTGGACAAGTACAGCTGGGTGGACGTAGGCAGCAGCTATTTGCTGAGCGAGCTGCAGGCCGCCTGTTTGTGGGGCCAATTGGAAGCCGCGGCCGAGATTCAGGCCAGCCGCCAGCACACCTGGCAAGCCTATCGGGAAGGGCTGCAACCGCTGGTGGAGACAGGCAGGATTGCAGCGCCACACATCCCCGAGGATTGCCGCCACAACGCGCACATGTTTTACATCAAGGTTGCCGACATGGCAGAGCGCAGCGCGTTGATGGCCTGTCTTGAGAGCAAAGGCGTGGCGTCAGCATTTCACTTCGTACCGTTGCATACAGCGCCCGTCGGCCGGCGGTTCGGGCGCTTCGCCGGCAAAGATGTTCACACACTGCGCGAAAGCGAACGCCTGCTGCGTCTGCCGCTGTGGTTCGGCATGCAGGCAGCAGAGCGCGAGCAGGTGATCGACAGTGTCCTGGCCTGTTGTCGATCCGTTTGAATCCGAGCAATGCGCCAGGCAAAAAGGCGCAGCCGCGACTGCGCCTTCTCGGCGTTGTTGTTGCGCGCCGCAGATCAGCTCGGCTGCTTGCCCAGGCGCAGGTATGGCGTCAATTCCTTCCAACCATCGGGGAACTGCTTTTTTGCCTCTTCATCCGACAGCGCCGGCGAGATGACCACGTCATCACCGACTTCCCAGTTCACGGGTGTGGACACATTGTGCTTGTCGGACAGCTGGATGGCGTCGATGACGCGCAGAATCTCGGGGAAATTGCGCCCCGCGCTCTTCGGGTACGTGAGCGTCATGCGGATCTTCTTGTCGGGGTCGATCAGGAACACGCAGCGCACCGAGGAAGAATCGCCCTCCCCCGGGTGGATCATGTCGTACAGATTCGACACCGTGCGATCGCCATCGCCGATGATCGGGAAATTGACCGGCGAATTCCAGGCACTTTCGATGTCCTTGGACCATTCCTTATGATCAACCACCGAATCCACCGAGATGGCAATGATCTTGGTGTTGCGCTTGGCGAATTCCTCTTTCAGCAAGCCGGTTTCACCCAGCTCGGTCGTGCACACCGGAGTGAAATCGGCCGGATGGGAAAACAACACGCCCCAGCTGTCGCCGAGCCAGTCGTGGAAATTGATTTTGCCCTCTGTGGTTTCCGCATCGAAATTCGGTGCGGTGTCACCTAGCTGTAGACTCATGCCACCTCCAATTTAAGATAGGATGTCTGTGTATCGTAAAATAATATAGCAACAAATATATAGCCCGTAAAAGAATATAAAAGAAATACTTAATATGATTTTGTTATAATGATTCTGCCATGAATAATGCCCACGAACAATTGCAGCTGGTTTATGTGACCTGCCCCGACGATACGATTGCCAGGCGCATTGCCACCAGACTGGTCGAGGAACGCAGCGCCGCCTGCGTTAACATCGTGCCCGCGCTGGAATCGGTTTATCGCTGGCAGGGCGAGGTCGAGACCGCCAGCGAAAGCCTGCTCATCATCAAGACTCGCAAAACCTGCCTGCAGCGGATTCAGGCCTGCCTGGACGAGGTGCACCCGGATGAACTCCCGGAGCTTGTTGCCGTCCCAATCCAAGGCGGCACCACCCGGTATCTGGATTGGGTGCTGCACGAAACAAGCTGATTGTGAACATGCCCTAACGAGATATTCATGCGTTTACCCCTGCGTTTGGCAAGTCCCATGCGCCACATTGTTGTCTTGCTGACCCTGATTGCCATCGGCGGCCTGGTTTATTACAGTCTCGCTCCGACTTATCCACAGCGCCCTGATTTCACCCTGCCGGATCTGGATGGCGAGACGCGCGCAATCACGGATTTTGACGGCAAGGTCGTGGTATTGAACTTCTGGGCCACCTGGTGCATTCCCTGCCGCGAGGAAATCCCCATGCTGATCGAGGCCCAGGACGATCTGGGCGCCGCCGGCCTGCAAATCATCGGCATTGCCGTGGATCAGCGCCAGCCTACGGCCGAGTTCGCGCATGAATATGCAATCAACTATCCGGTACTGGTGGATCTGAGCAAAGCCGCCCGCGTCCAGGATCGCTATACCAAAAAGGGCAGTCCGGCAGCCGCGTCCCTGCCGTTCACGGCCATCATCGATCGCCAGGGGCGCATTCGCGCGCGCGTGCCGGGAAAGCTCGACCGCGCGCAGTTCGACAAGTTGGTCAAACCGTTGCTTTAGGTGATCTCATGCCTGAACTGCTGCATGATCGGGCATTATGATCGGGACAAAGGCGCAGACCGGGTCTGCACTGCGGCGATCACAGGCGAAAGCAGCGAGGCAACGTGCCTGGATATGGGCCGATACGGCAGTTATCTGGAAGACAACGGCTGCAAAGCGCCGCACTCCGGCTTGTATCAACGCCCCATCTGCGGCACTATGCACGTTTGCGTTTTATCGAAGGACACGGCGTGGCGCGCCTGCTTCTGCTCAACGGCCCCAATCTCAACCTGCTCGGCAAGCGTGAGCCGGGCATTTATGGCAAACAAACCCTGGCCAGCATTGAGGCCGGGCTGCAGGCTGCGGCGCAGGATCGAGGCCACCAGCTGGACTGCTTCCAGGCCAACGGCGAGCAGGTCTTGCTGGAACGCATTCACGCCGCTGCCGAGGCGCAGGTGGCTTGCATCATCTTCAATCCGGCCGCCTACACCCACACCAGCATCGCGCTGCGTGATGCCCTGCTTGGCACAGGCCTGCCCTTTATTGAAGTGCACTTATCCAACATCGCCGCGCGCGAAACGTTTCGCCGGCAATCCTTTTTTGCCGACATAGCCATTGGCACAATTGCCGGCTTCGGCGCCCATGGCTACCGGCTGGCGCTGCAGGCAGCCATCCAATATATTGAGGGAGAAACTCGTGGACATTCGCAAACTCAAGAAGCTGATTGAACTGGTCGAGCGCTCCGGCATTGCCGAACTGGAGATCAGTGAAGGCGAGGACACGGTGCGCATTGGCCGCTTCCCTGCGCCCGGCAGCATGCCGCCCATGCCGCAGCCAGCTCCGCCACCGGCAACGCCTGCCGGCAGCGCCACATGGTCGGCCCCGGCGGAAACGCCGGCTACCGATGCGGCAGACAACACCCCTGCAGGGCACTCGGTGCGCTCACCCATGGTGGGCACGTTCTATCGCGCCCCGGCGCCGGATGCCAAGCCGTTTGTCGAAGTCGGCGACAAGGTCGAGCCCGGCGATACGCTATGCATCATCGAGGCAATGAAAATGCTCAATCGCATCGATGCCGAGCAGGCCGGCACCATTAGCGCCATTCTTGTTGAAAACGGCCAGCCGGTCGAATACGACCAGGCGCTGTTTGTAATTTCCTAGGAATCTGCGTCGTAGGAATAACTGGCGGCGCCGCGGCCCGTTTGGTTTCCACGGCACAGCCCCTGAATCCGACCAGGACAAAACTATGCTGGAAAAGGTACTGATTGCCAATCGCGGCGAAATCGCGTTGCGCATCCTGCGCGCCTGCCGGGAACAAGGCATTCCGGTGGTGGCCGCCTATTCTTCCGCCGACCGCGACCTCAAGCACGTGCTGCTGGCGGAAGAAACCGTGTGCATCGGCCCGCCTCCGGCCCTGGAAAGCTATTTGCACATGCCCACCCTGATGAGTGCGGTGGAAGTCTCCGGCGCCACCGCCGTGCATCCAGGCTATGGCTTTCTGGCCGAAAATGCCGACTTCGCCGAAAGCGTGGAACAATCCGGCTTCATCTTCATCGGCCCGCGCCCGGAGACGATTCGCCTGATGGGCGACAAGACGTCCGCCATTCAGGAAATGCAGCGCGCCGGCGTGCCCTGCGTGCCGGGCTCGGGCGCACCGTTGGACCGCGATCAGGAAGCCAATCAGGCGCTTGCCCGCAAGATCGGCTATCCGGTCATCATCAAGGCCGTCGGCGGCGGCGGCGGACGCGGCATGCATGTCGTGCACGAAGACAATGCTCTCGCCCATGCCATCGACATGGCCAGCCGCGAAGCCGCCAGCGCCTTCGGCAACGCGGCCGTGTACATGGAGAAATACCTCGAGCGGCCACGCCACATCGAGGTGCAGGTGCTGGCCGACGCACACGGCAATGTCATTCATCTGGGCGAGCGCGACTGCTCGGTGCAGCGGCGCCATCAGAAAATAATCGAAGAAAGTCCAGCGCCTGGCATCAGCGAGGAGCAGCGCCAGCACATCGGCGAACTGTGCGTGGCCGCCTGCAAGCGCATCGGCTATCGCGGCGCCGGTACGTTCGAATTCCTGTACGAAAACGGCGAATTTCATTTCATCGAGATGAACACTCGCATCCAGGTCGAGCACCCAATCACGGAAATGGTGACCGGCGTCGATCTGATTGCCGAGCAACTGCGCATCGCCGACGGCCAGCCGCTGCGCCATCGCCAGGAAGACATTGTCATGCGCGGCCATGCGTTCGAGTGCCGCATCAACGCCGAGCATCCGCGCACCTTCACGCCGTCGCCTGGCAAGATCACCGAATACCATCCGCCTGGCGGGCCCGGCATTCGCGTGGATTCGCACCTTTACACAGGCTATACGGTGCCACCCTATTACGATTCCCTGATCGGCAAGCTGATCGCCTACGGCGAGAATCGCGATGCAGCTCGCGCCCGGCTGCGCATGGCGCTGGCGGAGCTGGTGATCGAGGGCATCGACACCAACATTGCGCTGCATCAGGACATCATCAACGATCCGCAGCACATCGAAGCCGGCGTGTCCATCCATTATCTCGAGGAAAAGCTGCGCGGCGGCAGCATATGAGCAACGTACCCGACGCCGCCGCGTGGCATCGAATTACAGTCGCCACGACCCGTACCGGGCTGGCCGAGGCCGTATTCGAGCACTGCGGGGCAATCGCGATCAGTATTGTCGATGCCGGCGCAACACCCACCGTGGAGCAGGCGCCGGCCGCGCATCCGGACTTTACCGCGGCGCAGGTCGTTGGCCTGTTTGCACAGGCGACGCCGCTGGCGGCCATTACTCAGGCCCTAAGGCAGGCCCTGGGCGCGGATGTCGTCATCGAAGTCGGCCATTTGTCCGAGCAGAACTGGGCCGATGCCTGGCGCGCTCATCATCCGCCCACGCATTTCGGCGGCCGCCTCTGGGTGGCGCCACACGGCGCATCGGTCGAGGCCGCGGCCGACGCAATCACCATTCGCCTCGATCCGGGACTGGCCTTCGGCACCGGCACCCACCCGACCACCGCACTGTGCCTGCACTGGCTGGCACAGGCGGATGTGCGCGACTGCACCGTGCTCGATTATGGTTGTGGCTCCGGCATCCTGGCCATTGCCGCCGCGCGCCTGGGCGCAGCTCAGGTGGTGGCGGTTGACATTGACCCCCAGGCGCTCAGCGCGACCCGCGCCAATGCCGCGCAGAATAACGTGGCAGAACGCATCCGTACGGCCTCCCCCGACGCTTTGGAAGCGGCTGAATACGACCTTGTGCTGGCCAATATCCTGGCTCGGCCGCTGATCGAGCTGGCCACCCTGCTGGCGCGCCATACGCGCAGCGGCGGACGGTTGCTGTTGTCTGGTCTGCTGGCGCGCCAAATTGCGTCTGTCGAAGCGGCCTATGCCGCACAATTTTGCTTTGCGCCGCCAGCTCAACAGGATGGCTGGGTCCGCCTGGACGCCACGCGCAGACCCTGCACCGATTCCGACAACGGCACGACTTTCTAGTCGCGCGCAATACGGTTATAGTCAGAGCTTATCCATGTCCCAGCATTCTCCGAGCAACCACGCCAGCAGCATGCAGCAGCCCGACTCCGACACCGCGAACCAACCGCTGAGCCATTACGTCAGCGCCAGCCTGGATCGGTATTTCGACTCTCTGAACGGCTGCGCGCCGCCCAACAATATGTACCACATGGTGCTGGAGCAGGTTGAAAAACCGTTGTTGGAGCGCGTGCTTGCCTATAGCGGCGGCAATCAAACACGCGCCGCTGAGGTGCTGGGCATCAACCGTGCGACCCTGCGCAAAAAACTACGCAATTACGACATCCGCCCCTGATGCGCCGGGCATTCACCGGCACTGCGCCGGCCGATGATGCACGCCAGCGCCCAACAGCCCAATTCGTGAAACCATCGTGACCGACTACGCTCCCATTCGCCGCGCCCTGATCAGTGTTTCCGACAAAACCGGCGTGGTTGAACTCGCGCGCACGTTGGCGGCCGAGTTCAATGTCGAGATCCTGTCGACCGGCGGCACTGCACGCGTGCTGCGCGAGGCCGGCATCGAAGTGCTGGAGGTGGCCGCCTACACCGGCGCACCGGAAATCATGGGCGGCCGGGTCAAGACCCTGCATCCGAAGATTCACGGCGGCATTCTCGCCCGTCGCGGGGTTGACGATGCGGACATGGCGGCGCAAGGCATCGCGCCGATCGACCTGGTCGTGGTCAATCTTTACCCGTTCGCAAAAACCATCGCCGCGCCGGACTGCGATTACACTGCGGCAATCGAAAACATCGATATCGGCGGCCCGGCCATGCTGCGCGCCGCGGCCAAGAATCACGCCTTCGTCACGCTGCTGGTCGATGCCGGCGACTATGCCGGCGTGCTCGCCGAGATGCGCACCAACAACGGCGCTGTCAGCCCGCAACAGCGCCAGCGCCTGGCACGGGCCGGCTTTGCCCACAGCGCCGCCTATGATTGCGCCATCAGCAACTATCTGGCCGGCATCGGTGCGCCAACGGCAGCGGAATCCGCCCTGCCGGAGCATTACGGCAGCCACTATCGCAAGCAGCAGGAGCTGCGCTACGGCGAAAACCCACACCAGCGCGCTGCGGTTTATGCCAATGATGAAACCGCCACGCCTGATCTGGTGCGCGCGCACCAGCACCAGGGCAAGGCGTTGTCGTACAACAACCTGGCCGATGCCGATGCCGCGCTGGCCTGCATCCAGGCTTTCACCGACGTGCCCGCCTGCGTCATCGTCAAGCACGCCAACCCCTGCGGTGTAGCCACCGGCACCGACCTGGCCAGCGCCTATCTGCGGGCGTTCGCCACCGATCCGGTGTCGGCCTTTGGCGGCATTCTCGCCTTCAATCGTGAACTGGACGTGGCCGCTGCCCGGCAGATCCTCGCCAATCAATTCGCCGAGATCATCCTCGCCCCCAGCGTCTCCGCTGCGGCGCTGCAAGTGCTGCAGGAAAAAAAGAACCTGCGCGTGCTGACACTCGGCGACTGGTCGCGGGGCCATTCTCGCGGGTTCGCCATCAAACCCATTGCCGGCGGCCTGCTGGTGCAGGACCCCGACACGCAACTGCTGGCCAAGGACAAGCTCAAGGTGGTCACCCGGGCACAGCCGGACAATGCGCAAATGCGTGATCTGCTGTTTGCCTGGCAGGTGGCCAAGTTCGTCAAGTCCAATGCCATCGTCTACGCCCGCGACAACCAGACCATCGGCATCGGCGCCGGCCAGATGAGCCGCGTGGATTCCGCCCGCATCGCCGGGCTGAAGGCCGCGGATGCCGGTCTCACGGTTGCCGGCTCGGTGATGGCTTCGGACGCCTTTTTCCCGTTCCGCGATGGCCTAGACACGGCTGCCGAAAACGGCATCACCGCCGTCATCCAGCCCGGCGGCTCGATCCGCGATGACGAAGTCATCGCCGCCGCCGACGAAGCCGGCATTGCCATGCTGTTCACCAGCATGCGCCACTTCCATCACTAGAGCCTTTTTCGCATTTCCCGATCCGCACAGCGGCGGCCTCCGGCGGCACTGTCGTCGGTAAATTTTACACTGCGCAAATGCCCAATCATGGCTGCTTTGCGCCGCGCAAATTGCATCAACACATTGCCTTACATGCATGTAGCTCGTTATGTGCCCGCCCTGGCAATCTGCCCATGTGTCGGAATTTCTTCCACATCCGTCTGACCGGCATTGTCAAAAACATAAAACATTCAACATAACAATAGCTTGCCATTGTGGCATAGAAGTTGCTCTATTGATTTCGGATGCCTTTAAATCCATTTCAACCATACGAGGGTAATGCCATGTAGCAAATGAACAGACAGGCCTTGTCGGACTGGCTGCTGCCACGCTATCAGCGGGGTTGGCGGGGTTGGTCTTTGTACCTCCGGGGGATTGAGT
>Ga0079226_10002701_pt1 | contig 13687 bp, 19 predicted proteins | sample Poulit2014_FD_76345 | JGI IMG/M metagenome (GOLD analysis project Ga0079226, IMG submission 76345) | Agricultural soil microbial communities from Georgia to study Nitrogen management - Poultry litter 2014 | ecosystem: Environmental > Terrestrial > Soil > Agricultural land | place: USA: Georgia... | reverse complement strand
TTTAATTAGATACTGTAGAAAATCTCAAAGTGGAAAATCAAAATAATCCATATTTTTATTAAACTTTGCCCTAAAATCTTCAAACTCCATCATTATACTAGGATTATCCAATAAAAATTTGTTTAATATATATCTTTTTTGTAAAGTATTAATACTTACATTATGTTCTATCATTTCTGTATCCTTAAGTCTAGTCTCTTCTATTCCAATATTCTTTAAAAATTCATCTATAATATTATGTCTTTTTAAAAGAAATCCACCTACTTTTTTACCACCTTCTGTTAGTTGAATTATACCGTACTTCTGATAGTCTACCATATCTAAGCTACTTAGTTTCTGAACTGTCTTAGTTGCTGACGATGGACGAACATTCAACTTTTTTGCCAATTGATTCATCCGTACATAGCCTTCTTTTTTACATATTCGATAAATCATTTCTAAATAATCTTCCATACTGGAAGTTAGTAACTTTTTTTCCGCCTCTATCATTTTATAACCACGAACTGTATAAAACTCATTTCTATTTTTCAATATTCCACTCCCTTAAACTTTATTTTTTAATGTAACAGATATAATCATTAGTGCATATCTTAATTATTAGTTATAACTAATAATGTTTCCCATAGCTAACTTATGAAATAAAACCATAAAAAATTAATAAAATGGAGGTTTTCATATGAGTGAAAATTTACTTACATTAGATCAATTACCTATTGGTTCCTTTGGTAAAGTCAAAGAACTTATTGTCTATGGCCCTATTCGTAGAAGAATGCTGGACTTAGGACTTATTAACGGCACTATTGTAAAATCATTGAAAAAAAGTCCAGCAGGGGACCCTATAGCATATGAAATTAGGGGAACTGTCATTGCATTACGTTCAGAAGAAGCATCACAAATTTTCGTTGAACAAATTCAACAAAATGAAGAAGGAGGGTGTTAATAATGGGCTTAACACATCAATCTACAGGTGTAGGCTCCTTAAAAGAAATCTTTGAGGTAGAACTTGAATCCCCTAATGATATTGTAATTGCATTAGCTGGTAACCCCAATACAGGCAAAAGCACAGTATTTAACAGTCTCACAGGCCTTGATCAACATACGGGAAATTGGCCTGGTAAAACCGTTACTAATGCTCAAGGTAAATATAAATATGAAAACCAACAATATATTTTAGTAGACTTACCAGGCACTTATTCTTTATTGGCTAATTCTGTAGAAGAACAAGTAGCCAGGGATTTTATCTGTTTCGGTGGTCCCGATGCAACTGTAGTGGTTACAGACGCTACTTCTCTAGAGAGAAACCTTAATTTAGTCCTTCAAATAATGGAAATTACAAATAAGATAGTTGTATGTGTAAATCTTATGGATGAGGCTAAAAGAAAAAATATTAGTATTAATCTAAAGAAGTTAGAAAAACTTCTTGGTGTGCCTGTAATAGGAACTGCTGCCAGAAGTGGTGAAGGATTAGAAGAGTTAAAAAGTACTGTAGAGAAAGTTGCCAGTGGGGAATTAAAACCTAATCCTAAAAAGATAAGCTATGATAAAGTTCTTGAAGAAGCAATTGAACAAATACAACCTAATATTCATAATTTAGTAGGCAACAACATTGATAGTAAATGGGTATCTCTTCGTTTAATTGATGGAGATAATAAATTATTAGAATCAATGAACGATTATATCAACTTTGATTTATCCCAAGATGAATTATTAAATAAAAAATTAGAAGGTATTCACCTTAATTTAAAAAAAGAAAATATTGAATTAGAAGATTTAAGAGATCGTATAGTATCTAGTATTGTAAAAACGGGAGAAAGTATTAGTAGAAAAGTTGTTACTTTCCAGAATAAAAACCATAATGAGCTAGAACGTAGAATTGATAATGTCTTAACCTCTAGAATTTTTGGTATACCTATAATGATTGCTCTTCTAGGCCTTATCTTTTGGATTACAATTGAAGGTGCTAATGTTCCTTCTGACATGTTAGCCAGTGGTTTGTTTTGGATAGAAACAAAATTAACTAACTTCTTCAACTTTATCGGAGCTCCTAATTGGTTACATAATGCCTTAGTATTAGGAGTTTATCGTACATTAGCATGGGTTGTATCAGTAATGCTCCCACCAATGGCAATATTTTTCCCATTATTTACGCTACTAGAGGATTTAGGTTATTTGCCTAGAGTTGCCTTTAATCTAGATTATTATTTCAAAAAAGCATGTGCTCATGGAAAGCAGGCCTTGACTATGTGTATGGGATTTGGATGTAATGCTGCCGGAGTTATTTCATGTAGAATTATTGATTCTCCAAGAGAACGATTAATTGCTATTATTACAAATAATTTTGTACCTTGTAATGGACGCTTTCCAATTTTAATCGCCCTAGCTAGTATGTTTATTTCAGGTTCTACTAGTACCTTAGGTTCCTTCACAGCTACATTAACTGTACTGGCAGCTATTATACTAGGGGTTATTATTACCCTATTTATATCTAAATTACTATCAAAAACAATTTTAAAAGGATTACCTTCTTCCTTTACTTTAGAATTACCACCTTATAGAAAACCTCAAGTAGGCAGAATTATAGTTCGTTCTATTTTTGATCGTACATTATTTGTACTAAGTCGGGCAGTGGTAATAGCCGCTCCTGCTGGATTAGTTATTTGGGCTATGGCTAATATCATAATTGGAAATGCCAGTTTATTAACTCACTGTGCCCAATTCCTAAATCCATTTGCACAATTATTGGGAATGGACGGCTATATTTTAATGGCCTTTATATTAGGCCTCCCAGCTAATGAAATTGTTATCCCAATTTTAATTATGAGCTATATGTCTAAAGGATCTATGTTAGAATTAGATAGCTTAACTGAATTAAGACAATTACTTATTAATAATGGTTGGACTTGGTTAACAGCTATTTGTACCATGTTATTTGCATTAAACCATTGGCCCTGTGGTACCACCCTTTTAACCATACGTAAAGAAACTCAAAGTTGGAAATGGACTTGGATATCCTTTTTAGTCCCAACAATTACGGGCATTATTATATGTTTTGTAGTTGCACAGGGAGCTAGGTTATTTGGCCTAGTGTAGTTGTTTATAGAGTCTATATGCATAAAACCCATTGAATCTAGATTTAAGGGGTTTTATGTATTAACACTTTTTACCTATAGCTTTTTCATCTTTTTCCGTTAACACTGCTTAGGACTCCCCGCCGGAATGGAGGTTTTATCCAGAAATTTAGCTAGTATATTTACGCTAAAATTTATCTCCATTTATGGAACTGACACAGTGCCCGCTATGGGTATAGGGGGAAGACTTTTTAATTTTGCCTTCATACCTATATTTGGTTTCCTAATGGGTTCCAGTACAATAGTGGGCAGGCCCTAGATGCCGAGGACATAGATAGGGCAAAAGATACTGCAAAATTTGCATCGTTTTTAAATGCAAAGGTTTAAATATATAAAATAAACTATTATAGATTTTATCACCAAAACTAGAGTGAGTAAAAAAACAGAGAAGCGGCTTCTCTGTTTTTTTACCAATGCTTTCTCGCCAACATTTTTTAATATAATTTAAATCAAAATATTACATATTAAAAACTTTTTGGATTCTGTTTTTAATTTTATAAAACCTACTAATCGCCAACTAATCTACTCTATATATTAAATAAACTTTCTACGTTTTCCTCTGTAAAAACCTATAGAAAATATAAATAACATTAAACCATAAGATACTAAAACATGGATATTATTATTAGAAGCTTTCGTAAAAATTGATGCTATTAACCTACCCCATTTTGTAAATCCTAATGAATATCCTTCTGCTAATCCAGATAGTAATGGAGTTACTTTAATAAGTTTAAGACTATTAGATTCCTCTGTAAAGAAGAATAATATTACATAAAAAATAAGACCAATTCCCCATAAAATATTTCCCAATATAAAACTTTTCTTTTTTCCCTTACCTATAGTACCAAACTTTTTCCCTACCCAGTACCAATATATTATACAGACATATATCCATATATTTAATACAGTATCTGCTATATTAATAACAGATGATTTTCCATATACATCACCTACAAGAGTTAAACGATTTATTACTGTAGAAATAATCCACGGAATAAGTACCAAAAAAAACATATTTAGTGAAAATTGATTTTTCCTCAAAGTAAACTGCCCCCTTTACTGTCAATTTATTATCTTAAATATATCTATTCTATATATCTACCCCAAATCCTTCTATCTTTATCTCAAAAAGATTTTCCCTATATAAGAATTTAAAAAATATTTATTGAGATAATAAATAATGGTATAGTTAATAATTTTACTGGAGGTATGTTGATGAAAATTACAAGTTATTTTGCTAATATTGAAACTGCTAATGAAACTATTAAAAAACTTAAATCTGCTGGCTTTACAAATTCATATTTAGATGCCAATGACCATTATATTGGTAATAAAGATATTCAAACTAATTTAGCTGGAACTGATGGTGCAGAAAGTCTTTCAGATTTAGTATTAAATTCTGGGTCGAATGACGTAGATAAAGGAACTTCTCCTTTATCTGCAGCCAATCCTATGGCTAGTGGCATGAGTAACTTTGAAGAAATTACAGATTTTAACTGTTCCGTAACCATTGAGGCTGATGAAAATAATATGAAAGAAGCAGAGAAAATAATAAAAAATATGGGTGGAGAATTAGAGAATCCTAATATAAGTAGAAATAAAAGAATATCTAAAGCAGATGTAAATTTAGAAGAAGCTGCTAGAAGTTTGGATACAGATATAAATAAACCCTAGTCTTCACTAGGGTTTATTTCTTCTATTATCTTTTTAAAATCTTCAACAGAACCTTCTACTCCTCTTGTTCCTACTTTTGGCTCTCTTAGAAAATTACCATCTTTATCTACAAATAATGCTGTAGGAGTTCCTGTTACATGCTTTATTATTTCATAAATATAATCTTCTTCTACCATTAAGTTAGTATATTTAAGTTCTAATTCCTCTGTAGCTTCCTTAACTTTTTCTATTCCAGGCTCATCGAGAGTTAGACCTATTACATTTACTCCTTTATCCTTATACATTTCATATATCTCATTCAATGCCTCTAATTCATAATAACATGGTCCGCAGGTCGTCTGCCATGCAGCTATTATAGTAAGTTCATAATCTTTAAATACTTCTTCTGTAACCTCATTTCCTTCCATATCTTTTAGCTTAAATGGTGACATCCTACCCTTTTCAGTCTTTTCGGAGTCATTATCCTTATCTAATTTTTCTTCATTATTATTTTCATTGGATGATACTTCAGAATCTTTTTGTGATGTCTTTGGTTCTTCTACTTTTCTCCCTTTTGCTACGAAGAAGCCACCTATAGCTACTATTGCCACCAATAGTAATACTCCTATTATTTTACCTTTATTATCTTTACTATTCATGATTATTTTCACTCCTTATTTAGTAACTCATTAACTTTATTACTTAAGAACTCAATATCTCCTTCTGTTCCATAACTACCAGTACTTATATCTAATATTTTCCCATTTTCATCAACAAACAATGTTGTAGGAGTTCCTACCACTCCCTTTACAAAATCTTTATTAAACTCTTTATTAGGAATAAGATTTAAAAATTGTAATCCCATATCCCCAGATATTTCTTTTACTTCTTCAATTTTCCTTTCTCCACTAGTAACTACACCAATTATATTTATATTTCCATTTTGAAAATCTTTATACAATTTATTTAAAGCTTCCAATTGGTTAAAACAAGCTCCGCATGAAGTTGACCATACAGTTACTATAGTTAAATCGTAGTCTTTAAATATTCTATCCGTTATTTCCTCTCCCGAAACATCCTCTACTGTAAAACTTGGTATTTCCTCCATTTTTCCAACTTTAGTTTTTATTATTCCTCTTTGTTGAAGTAATCTAAAGGATAGAAATATTATTAAAACAATAAGTACAATATCTATTATCTTACTAATGGTTTTCTTCAAATTCACTACCTCCATTATTAATATCTTCATTCAGTTTAAATTTACTTTTTATGGCTTTAGTAGGACAAGCCTCCATGCATTCCCCGCATCTTATACATTCTCCACTATTTGGATTATTCCTTATATCTACATCTAATTTACATGTTTTTTGGCATATACCACAATCAATACATTTATTTTCTAAAATTTCCATTCTATATAAAGCAACAGGATTAAATAGAGAATATATAGCTCCTAAAGGACAAATAAATCTACAAAATGGTCTATTAATTAATATAGATGCCCCAATAGTAATTACTAATAAAAATACTTTCCATGAAAATAAAAATCCTACTGCTCCACGTAATGATGAATTTACTAGAAACAAAGGTATTCCAGCCTCTAATGTTCCTGCTGGACAAATATATTTACAAAAGGCTGGTGCTCCTATTCCATATTTATTTACTAAAAGCATAGGCATTAAAATTACAAAAACAACAAGGATAATATATTTCAAATATTTAAGTCTATTTCTCCCGCTAATACGGTATTTCTTTGATGGTATTTTATAGAATAACTCTTGGATAAATCCAAAAGGACAAAGCCATCCACATATAAACCTTCCAAATAGGGTTCCAAATAAAGTTATAATCCCTAGAATATAGAAGGATATCTTATATTCTATAGCACCTATTACTGCTTGTAAAGAACCTATAGGACATGACCCTAAAGCCCCTGGACAAGAGTAGCAATTAAGACCAGGTACACAAAAGTTTTTCGTTACTCCCTTAAATATATTACCATCTATAAAACCTTTAAAATAACTATTAGTTCCTAAAGCTGTAATTGTCTGTACTAGTCTTCTATTATTCTTAGCCAATTCCAACACACTCCAAGCATATATTTATAGCTTTCATGAAAACCGTAGTTATCTCCCCCCTAAAACTTCCTATTAATATAAATAATCCACTAATTAATAGTAAAAGATTTCTTACTTTTTCTCCCTTTAACCACATTTTATATACCCCCTATACCTATATTGCTTTTTTATCATTATATATTAATATAGAATTAATATCCATTATATTTTTTATTTATATTAAATTATAAATGAAAAACCCTGCTATAATGCAAGGCTTTATTTAAATATATTATTTTTTATAAATTTTGCCACTTCTTCTCCTAATATTTTATGACTTTCTACATCTAAATGGATTCCATCTATTTCACTAGATCTAATCAACTTTGATGAATCTAATAAATAACATTGATTACTAAGAACTTTAGTAAATTCTTCAGAAAACCTTTTACTTTTTTCTACTACTTCTTCAGCCTTAGGAATAAGGTAAGGAATATTTTTCACTTCCGGTGGTATTAATACTGATGGTGGAATGATTACTAATACTTCTGGCGATTCCATATTAGGTCCAGTTTCACTTTTCTTAGTAATATTAACTAACATTTCCACGCTTTGAGCTATTTCATAAGCCTCAACAGAAAATCTGTGTTTTAAATCATTACTGCCTAAAAAAAGTACTACTAAATCTATAGGTTTATGGCTCTGTAAACAAGGCATTAAATATTTTTTACCATTTCTATGCTCTTCTTTTACGGGATCATCCCATACGGTAGTTCTACCATTTAAACCTTCTGGTATAATATCGTAATTCTTACCTAAGTTTTTTTGAAGTACAGTAGTCCATCTTACATCTTTTGGGTATCTACCCGTACCATCAGGATTATAACCCCAAGTATTAGAATCCCCATAACAAAGTATAGTTCTCAAATTATTCACTCTCCCTAGTCAATAATAAAATCATAATCAAAAAAATCAAATATCCTTTTTAATTTAGTAATATTTCTCACTCTTTGGTCTAACCATATGCTCCCTTTTTCAACTGGAATAATTACTGGCATCCTATTATGAACACTTTTCATCTCCCCTTCTGCATCTTTGGTTAAAATTGTAAAATCCTCTACATCTATAGGTAAGGGTTATTGACACAAAATATAATTCTGACTAATCTATGTATTTTTGTACATACTAATAAAGAAAATATAAACAAATAAGGAGCGATAGAATGAAAGATATGATAAAAAATCCTGAAACCATAAAAGAACTTATAAATCAGGCTAAAGAAATTGGAGAAAATAATTCTAGTAGTATAGATAATTTAAGTAGCATGGAAATAATCTTAACTTCTAATGATTATGCTACTGCTAAAGATCCTAATCTTTCTAAAACTTTCTACCGTTTACAAGAAAAAATTGAAGATGCAAATATATTAACATCTCAACTATTGTCTAATTTGGAAAATAGGGATAATGATCATGAAAGCATTCATTAACCTTTAATGAAGAAGATAGTAGCATTTTACTAAATGTTACTATCTTTCTATGGTTATTAACAAAGTTACTACAATAATTATAAATGGAAGTATCATAAAAAACATACCTAAAGGTTTACCAGCATTAACAGTCCAACCCACTCCAAATCGTTTTTCAATAAATAAAGCTGGATCTTCTGGATTATAATATATAGTATTCCCTAGTTTCCAAAGTCCATCATCATCCCTATTTTTTTCTTCATATTTATCTTCATTATCAAATTTAAGTCTACTACCTCCTTGACCTATTTTTATAGAGATAACAATACTTCCTAATATAATTAATAAAGTAGCCCCAATAAACAAAATATTAATAAATTTCATACTTATATCTATTATATCAAAGGAATGGAAACTAATTAGAGAAAAAATAAAATTGATAATAATAAAGATTCTATCTTCCATAGGTTTACTCCTTCCTAGCCCTATTATATTCATCGAAATACTTTTCACAAATGGACAAAAACTCTTTCTTACTAATACTTTTACAATAGGCATCTCCAATAATATATTTTAACTTTTCTTTTAGTTTATAAATATATTCTTCTGTAGCCTTTGGCATACTATCACTAACTCTAGTTCCTTTTCTTCTATCAATTACTAAATAACCTTCATCCTTTAAAATTTTATAAGTTTTATTTACAGTATGTAGATTTACACCAATATCCTCTGCTAATTGTCGTACTGATGGCAATTCTTCCCCGTTTTTTAATTGTCCTTTTGCCATCCCTTCTATTATTTGTCTTTTTAATTGTTCATATATAGGTGTTTCAGATTCAAAGTCTATTTTAATAATCATTACTATCTTCCTTTCTATCTGTTATATATATCATATAACAATTAAGAAGTTTTTCAAACTTTTTTGCATAAATTTCAGAATTTAAAAGGATTATATAATTATTTGGAGAATACAATAGTAGCAGGTGATAAAATATGAGAGTAGAAAATCTAAAATCAAACAGGAAAACTTTTCACACCAATGAAAAATTGCTTTCTTCTTACAAAGAAACTGGCGATTTAAGAATAAGGAATCAAATAATCGTAAATAATATGGGATTAGTCTATGTTGCTGCCCAAAAAAGAGTAAATATACATACCTCTTTCACCTTTGAAGATTTAGTTCAAGAAGGCACTATTGGAATGATTAAAGGAATAGAAAGATTTGATTTAAGTAAAAACACTCGTTTTTCTACCTATGTATATTATTGGATTAATCAGCAGATGGATAGAGCAATTATGAACACTGGATATCTTATTAGACTTCCCGCCTATATCTACGAAAAAATCAATACATTAAATAGTGTAGAAAAAATCTACGGGGATATTAGCCAAAATTTAGATCAATTAATTGACGATGCAGATATATCCAAAGATGAATATACATCAATAAATTATTACAGAAATAATTACTCCTACTTTTCCTCATTAAATATTGTAATCGATATAGACAATGAAAATAGCCATATTGAACTTCAAGATTTCATACCATCTAAAGACCCATTATTAGAAGATACTATTGTTGAACAAGACTTAAAAAACCAAATTGATAATACATTGAATATGTTAACAGATAGAGAAAAGGATATTATAGAATCACGTTTTGGAATAAAAACTGGAGAAGTTCAAACTCTAGAAGAAATTGGCCAAAGATATGATCTTACAAGAGAGCGTATTCGTCAAATAGAAACTAGAGCTTTAGAAAAAATCTTAGCCTTAGAAAGCAAAAATAACTTAAGAGAATTTTTAAGCTACCCATAATTAGGGTAGCTTATTTTCATACTCATAGGTTAATGCAAAATTAACTCTTTCCTCACAGGTAGGATGACTATGATACCATATCTTATATATATTACTAGGCCTAGGTAAAGATAAGCTTTCTTCGTGAAGCTTTAACATAGAAGAAGCTGCTGCTTCTCTATCTCTAGCTAATTCTAATTCAAATTTATCGGCTTCCCACTCAATATGTCTTGAATATCCATTTATAATTGGGGATGACAAAAACATATAAAAATTTAACACTAATATTAATAAGGGAAGGGCTGCAATATCATGTATTTTAGTAAGCCCAAACTGTCCTTCTGAATTTTTAAGTATCCATAAAGTAGTTTTATTGATTAAAAATAGTAACAATATAGTAAGAAATCCACCTAAAATAATTCCCTTCCAAATATGTCCTTTAACATAATGACCGATTTCATGAGCTGTTATACTTAATACTTCCCCATTATCTAGATTGTCAATTGTAGTATCCCAAAGAACGATTCTCTTAGATTTAAATACCCCTGTCATATAAGCATTCATAAGTTTTGTATCTTGACTCATATTTACTTGATAGACTTCCGCATCTCCTACACCTGCCTTAGTAAGCAACTCCCTTATGTCTCTTTCTAATTCTTTATCTTCTATAGAAGTATATTCGTGAAATAAAGGATCTATATACATTGGAGAAATAAATGTGATAAATAAAATAACTGGAAAAGAAAGAAGTCCTAAATATAACCACCATCTCTTTGGACTTTTAAACATAATATAAAAAGGAAACCATGTGACAGCTATAGATATAATTAAATTTAGTGCAAGATTTTTAAAAATTAACTCTACCCATCTACTAATAGTTTGATTAGATAATCCAAATCTATGGCTTACAACAAATCCACTATAATAACTTAATGGCAATGATATTAGTAAATCAATTATAGTAAAAATAAATACATATACTGCTACAGTTAAGAAGAAATTTCCTGTTTTCCCTCTAGCAAAATTTCTAATTCTAGCAGAAAGTTTAGTAGTTAAAAATAATAAAGGTATTAAAAATTTTAAAAAAGTCCCTATTACCCAAATTTTTAAATTAGTCTTTCTATAAGAATAAACTTCTTCTGATAAATCTGGATATTCTTTTTTTACTTCCTCCATATTTTTATATTCACTTCTTAAAACTATTCCTATAAATATTGATAACAGTATAAAAAAAGCTATTAAAGCAAATATTAATTTCTTACTCACGGAGACACTCCTTTCACATTTATATATTATGTATATTATAGCATTTATATAATATACCATAACTTAATTCTTATTATCTTTATAGAAGTGAATTGTTCAATCTACACTTGAGTTAATAATGTCGGTATATAAAAAATCAAATTACTAATAAGCTATACTTATATTAACTAGTTGTCAAAAATTTATTACCAAAAAAATAATAAACCCCTAAAAAGGGGTTTATATGTTCTTATATGCAGTTCCCGTAACCATAACTACCAATGCTGAACCTTGTTGCATATTAGTTATAGCATATTGTACATTTAAAACTCCATCTGCTTCTAGTGCATCTGCCTCTCTTTGTAATCTTTCTAAAGCTTGATTCTTCGCATCCTCTATCATTTCTGTATAGCCTTTCAATTCTCCACCAGCTAAGTTCTTAAAAGCAGCTCCTAAATCTTTACCAAAATGTTTTGAAAATACTACTGTCCCATCAACTATTCCTAGTAATTCTACCTGGTTTCCTGGTAAGATAGGCAGATTTGTTATAAGCATAAACATCACTCCTTCTTATAATCCTAGAATCCATATTATATCTTATTCCTCATATCTTATCCTTAGAAACATTATTATTAACACTTTCCCACAATACTTTCCATTCTTTGTTTTTCTTCTGCATTAAAGCAATTTTTGCTTCCATTTCACCTTTTTCATCAATAAATTCAACAATAGTAGTTCCATCTACCATTTCTCCAACTTTAGTACTATAAACAATTCCTTTAAGCTTTTCATTCATATGCATTAATGCATACCTTTCTACATCATCTTCCCAATCGTTATAGCTTTTATAGGTAATATCCTCAACTATTATTTTCGTTGAATTTTCTTTCATTACCTTATAAGATAGATTTAAATTATTAAAAATCAAGATGAATAATAAAACTATTCCCGTCCTTTTTATAATACTATTATTCTTCTTCAAAGACCTCCCCCCAATTAAATTTTAGTTCAACTATTGGAGTACATTTTCATAAATATCTATATATTTATTAATTTCATTATTTTCCAAACCCCTAATATAAGCTTTATATTGATATCCTTTTATCCCTAAAAAAACTTATTACAAAATTATAAATCTATTTTATTCTCAATTAAATGTCCTGTACCTAAAAACAATATTATACCCATAATTATCCTAAATAAATTACCTGTGATACTTAGATATCCACTACCATCTATATTAAAGAACATTCCCTCGTTACCCACATGAAGTTCGCTATAATAATTCATCACCCGTGAAGTGATTATCTTCCAATTGTTTAAATCTAAATATACTGGAATGGCATTAGCTATTTTAATTTCAAAATATGCTATTAATCCAATTAATACTAAGAATATAATAAACCACAATCCACCTATCTTTTTGTTTCTCAATGTAACTCTACTTAAAGTCATGGAAAAATAAATAAAAATTAATGTTGTTATTCCTATAATTGAGAAAGTTAAAATTACTATAAATGCGATCTTACCATCAATATAAGAAAGTGCTATCCTTAATTCTTCTAATAATTCTGATACCCCCATGCCAGTTTCCCTAGTAGCAAAAGATAACATCATAATAAAATTATATATAAAAGTTACAGCACCTATTAATAGAAACCAAAGTAAAGCTACAATAAGTTTGGCCCCTAGAACTTGATTCCCTGTTAAGGGTAGAGAAAATGTTAAATATCCTCTATCCTCATATAGCTCTTTTCTAAAAGAACCTACTATATAGAAAAAAGCTGATAGAAAGGTTCCAAATATTATCATAGAAGCAAGTCCTGCCACAATAGATGCTTCTTGTCTAGCTACATAAGTATATAATATAGTAGTAGCTATTAACACTATAGCTAATATTCCTAAAATAACCTTGTAAGTTCCCTTTATTTCATATTTCATTAATTTCCCCATCATTATCCTCCTATTTACTAAATACTTTCTTAGCCGAATATTTCTTTATATAATTCATCAATGGATTTACCTTTTTCTTCCCTTAGTTCTTCAGCATTACCTGAAAGAACAATTTCTCCTTCACTAAGAAATACTACTTCATCAAATATTCTTTCTATATCCCTGACTAAATGAGTAGTTATAATCATAGAACTATCCTCATTATAATTATTTATAATTGCATCAAGTATTTGATCCCTAGCTACTGGGTCTACCCCAGCTATAGGCTCGTCTAAAATATATAGTTTAGCATTTCTAGACAATACTAAAGTCAAGTTTAATTTTTCTGTCATACCCTTAGATAAAGCATCGACTTTTAAATCCTTGCTAAGTTTCATAAACTTTAA
>Ga0079226_10002700_pt1 | contig 13688 bp, 12 predicted proteins | sample Poulit2014_FD_76345 | JGI IMG/M metagenome (GOLD analysis project Ga0079226, IMG submission 76345) | Agricultural soil microbial communities from Georgia to study Nitrogen management - Poultry litter 2014 | ecosystem: Environmental > Terrestrial > Soil > Agricultural land | place: USA: Georgia... | reverse complement strand
GGGGACTACGTCGGCTTCGCCGAGGACTTCGCGACCGAGCCGGTCGACCTGAGCACGTTCGGCGAGCGCCTCTTCGAGGAGGTCTACCTCCCTCACCGGCCGAGCTGATCTCGTCGCACTTCCCGTGGCTTGTGGAGGGGAGGGGACTGAGGGAGGCAGTCGGCCGAGCAGCCCGTGCCGTCGGGGCAAACCCGTGCCGTCGGGATTCCGAGCCGCCGAGATGCAGGATGACGTCGACGGTCTCGACGTCATCCTGCATCTCGGCGGGCGAAGAAGACGGGAGAGGAGGACGAGGCCCGGGCCGCCGGACACCCGGCCCCCCACGCCCGCCAGCCCCACGGGACCTTACGGACGGGCTAGACCGTCACGCCGCCGTAGTGGGCGGCCAGCCGCGCGAAGCCCTCCTCCATCGACACGCGTGGCTCCCACCGGAGCACCTCGCGCGTGCGGCGCTGATCGAACCAGTGCGCCGTCGACAGCTGCTCAGCGAGGAAGCGTGTGAGCGGGGGCTCCCCGTCGCCGGCGTCCTTCGCGGACTGCGGCAGACGCGTCCACACCGCTTCGACGGCGGACCCCGCGGTGAGTCCCACCCGGCTCGGCACGCGCAGGGCGGGAGGCTGCGCGCCTCCGGCCACTGCCAGCCGGCTCAGCAGCTCGCCGATCATGCGAGGCTGCCCGTTCGTCACGACCAGTGCCTCGCCGTGCACGCGCTCCAGCGCGGGCAGTGCCGCCAGGATCGCATCCACCGCATTGTCGACGTAGAGCATGTCGACGAGTGCGGCGCCGTCGCCCAGGATCGGCATCCGCCCCGCCCGTGCGCGGTCGATGATCCGCTCCGTGAGCTGGGTGTCGCCGGGGCCGAACATGAGGTGCGGGCGCAGCGCGAGCACCCGGAAGTCGTCCGCGTCGGCCTCGAGCGCCAGGAGCTCCCCGGCCGCCTTCGTCCGCGCGTAATCGCCGCGAGCACGCGTGGGACTCGCGGGGTTCGCCCCGTCGCCCATGAGCGCGGAGCCCGCGTGCGCGACCGACGGCGAGGAGATGTGCACCCACCGCGTCACCCCCGCCTGCCGTGCGGCGGTCAGCAGCGTGCGGGTGCCCTCGATGTTGATCGCGTCGAACTCCGCGGGGTCGCCCGCCATCGACACCTTCGCGGCCAGGTGGACGACCGCGTCGACGCCGGGCAGGTCCGTCCCGCCGCTCAGTGCATCGCGAACGGCCCCGGCGTCTGTGACGGAGCCCTGGACGTCGCGCGCCCCGTCGACCCCGGAGGGCCTGCGCTGCAGAGTGGTCACCGTGTGACCCGCCTCGACGAGTCCGCGGGCCACCGAGGACCCCAGGAGGCCCGAGGCCCCGGTCACCAGGACGTGCATCGGCTCGCTCGCCGCGGGATGCGGGTTCGTCACGGTGTGCCCACCTTTCCGCCGGCCAGCACGCGTTCGGCCCAGCGGGCCAGGCGGGACCGGTCGATCTTCGAGTTGTGGCGGATGTCGGTGGGGAACGTCTTCGTCACGAGCACTGCGGCGACGTCCGCCCCGGACCGCTCCGCGACGATGTCGCGGACCAGCGTGGTCAGCGCGAGGGACGCGGGCCCCTCCTTCACCCTCGCGGCGACGTCAGCGGACGGCTCGACGATGACGACGAGCGCCTGCGTGCCGGAGGGTCCCACGCCCACGGCCGCCGAGCGGTGCACGTGGGGCAGGGTGTCGACGACGGCCTCCGGCCCACCGGGGCCCAGCGGTCCTGCGGGAGGGGTGATGAGGTGCTGGACCCGGCCCTCGAGCCACACCCGGCCCTCCGCGTCGATGTGGCCGATGTCGTTCGTGCGGTGCCACAGGAACCCGTCGACGGTGTCCCGGGCCGCTTCGCGGTCCGTCTTCCAGAGGCGGTCGTAGCCCGCCTTCGAATGCGCCGCGTGGACGACGAACTCGCCCAGCCTCCTGCGGGCCTCAGCGCCTTCGAGCAGATGCTCGGCCGGCGTGCCCGACGCGTCGATGGGCGCGAGTGCGACCCGCACCCCGTCCACCGGACGACCGACGCACACACCCTGGGCGCCGCCCGGGCCGTCTTCGCCGCTCGTGAGCGCGTCCGCGACCTCGGCCCGTTCGATGTCCGTCAGCAGCAGGCCCTCGGTCATGCCGTACGGGGAGCGGATCGCGGCGTGCGGGAACAGCGTCGCCAGCTCGTCCATGAGGGCCAGCGGCACGGGTGCACCGGCGGACAGGACGAGGGTGATGCGGGTGAGCGACTCGCGCTGCGCGACGGAGAGCTCGCCCGCCGTCGCGACGATGTTGTGGAAGGCCGCCGGTGAGGCGAAGATCATCGTCGCCTCACCGTCGATCACGGCGTTCGCGAGTGCCGTCGCGGTGAGCGTGCGCGGCTTCGTCACCTCCATGTCGGGGGTGATCGACACGGTCGAGATGCCGGGCCCCAGCAGGGCGAACGGCGCGAAGCCCGCGACGAGGGAGGTGCCCGGACGCACCTGGAAGAAGTCGCGCAGCACACCCATGAGCGCTGCCATCCGCGCATGCGTGTACCGCACGCCCTTGGCCGGGCCCGTCGACCCCGAGGTGAAGAGGATGGCCGCGTCCGCATCGGGATCCGGCAGCGGGACGCGCTCCGGCGACACGATCGTCCCCGACGCCGAGGCCGGAGTGCCCTCCGCGACCAGCTGCGCGACGCTCGTCTCCACGTCCAGGAGGCGGCGCTGGGCCGCTCCCAGGGTGTCGACGCTGATGCGGCGGCCGGGCCAGCCGGCCAGGCGGGACAGGGTGAGGCCCGGGACTGCGCCGATGATCCACTGCGGGTCCGCGGCCTTCACGGCGCGGGTCATGCCCTTCGGTCCCAGCCCCGCGTCCGCGACGACGGCGACGCCGCCGGCGCGCAGGACCGCGTAGAGCACGACCGTGAGGTCGTTGCCCGGGGGCACGAGCATCGAGACGCGGTCCCCGGGGCGCAGGCCGAGGTCGTGGAGGCCCTCGGCGAGCGCGCGGACGCGGTCGTTGACCTCGCGCCACGTGAGTTTGGCGGGTGGGTCCTGCGACATGTCGACGCTGGCCAGGTCGTCGGAGGCGGCGTTCTCCTCGAGCGCTGTGAACATGAAGCGCGGGGAGGCGACGTCAGAGTCCGCGTCCGTGCCGGCCGCATCCGCATCCGTTCCGGTTGCAGCAGTCGGTGCGGGGCGGGCGGGGGCCGCAGCGGCATCGGCGCCGGTCCCGTCAGCCGCAGAGTCGGCAGCGGCGCGGGCAGCGGGGGTGCCGGAGGGGAAGCGCTGGGCGAGCCAGTCGAGCGCCACCCCGTGCACGTCCTCCTGCTCGCTGAGCATGTGTCCGGACTCCTCGAACCGGTGCACGTCGGCCTGCGGCAGGCGCTCGCGCAGATCGCGCAGGAACCGCTCGAGGAACACCGGGTCCTGGGGCCCCCACAGGATGAGGGCGGGCTTGCGGAAGCCGGCGATGTCCTCGCCCAGCCGCACGAGCTCCGAGTGCGACGGGTGCGTGTCCGGGTGCGGGATGTCCGCGACGAAGCCGCCGATGCCTCCCCGGCGGGAGGAGGAGCGGTAGGGGGCGCGGAAGCCGGCCTCGGCGGCGGGCGTCAGCGAATCCTCCGCAAGCGCCAGCGTACCGCGCAGGAACAGGTCCGTGTGGACCGTGGTCGTCGGCAGCAGTGGGCCGGCCAGGACCGTCGCGAGGGAGGCGGGCAGGGGCTTGTCCGCCGCCTGGTGCACGGCGGTGTTGAGCGTGATCGCGGCATCGACGCGGTCCTGGTTGCGGGCGGCCCACGTGAGCGAGATGATCCCGCCCCAGTCGTGGCCGATCGTCACGACGGGGTGGGAGGCCGTCGCCGAGGTGCCGGTCGGCTGGTCGCTGACCGGCTGGTCGATGGTCGGCTGGGTGCCGGTGGGGGCCTCGGCGGCAGGGGCCTCGGCGGGGCCCTCGGCCAGCAGCGCGGTGACCACCGCGTCGAAGTCGGCCACCCGGTCGGCTATCCGGCGGATGCCGGCGTCGGCGGGCCGCGGTGCTCGGTCGTGGGAGAGGCGCTCGGAGAATCCCATGTCCAGGTGGTCGGGAGCGATGAGGCGCCAGCCGCGCTCCAGGGCCGCGGCGGCCAGGTGCCGCCACAGGTAGGACCAGGTGGGGTTGCCGTGGGCGGCGACGATCGTGCCCACGGGGACGGTGCCTGCGGCGCGCAGCGCGGGGCCGGTGTCCAGGACGTGGAAGGTTCGGTGACCGTCGAGCGTGTCGACGGTGATCAGGCGCGACCACGAGGGCTCGAGACCGTCGAGCGGGGCGCCCACGGCCTCGTGGGGCAGCTGGGCCCGAGCCGCCGGGATCCCGGTGCGGGCCGACGACGGGAGGACCGGACGTGGGTTCGGCAGGCCCAGCGGGCGGCTGGGCTGCGGGCGGTGACTGGGGTCCGGGAGGCCTGGGTCGCGGGGTGTCACGGGGGCGTCACCACTCGATCTCGGTCAGAGCGGCGTTGAGGCCGCTGCCGACGCCCACGGTGAGGACGCGGTCGCCCTTCTGCAGGGTCTTCGCCTCCCTCGCCAGGGTGATCGGCAGAGCTGCCGGGCCCACGTTGCCCAGGGTGGGGTAGGTGACGGGCACGCGGTCCGCCGGCAGGTCAGCGGTCTTGACCAGCGCGTTCGTGTGGCTCGAGGACACCTGGTGGGTGATGTAGCTGGTCATGTCGCGCCAGTCCCAGCCGTCCTGATGCGCTTCCGCCCAGGCGTCCATGACGAGGCCGATGCCGTTGTCCATGAGGGCCTTGGAATCCGTATACATCCCGTCCCAGCCGCCCACGCACAGACCGTTGTTCCAGGTCGCCGCGCGGGTGACGCCGCCCTTGATCCGGTGGCCCTCCGGGTGCGCGTCCGCGCGGCCCAGGACGGCGCCGACCGCGCCGGATCCCAGTGTCAGCGACGCGAACTCCTCGAGGTACTCGGAGCGTGTGATCCCCTCGCGGTGCAGGTGGCGGACCGTGTTCTCCCGCAGCTGTGAGGTCTCCTCCGCAGCGACGACCATCGCGTAGTCGATCTGACCCGAATCGATGAGCGTCGCGGCCATCGTCATGCCGTTGACGAAGCCCAGGCACGCGTTCGTGATGTCGAAGTTCATCGCGTGTGTGCCCAGCCCCAGCTCGTTGTGGACGGACACCGCGACGGACGGCTCCATGGACGCACGGGACACGGAGCCGTTGATCATGAGCCCGATCTGCTCGCGCTCGATCCCCGCCTGCTCCAGAGCGAGACGGCCGGCCTCGGCGCTTCCGGTGATGAAGCCGTCGGGGGTGTCCCACTGACGGCGCGATTCGACTCCCGCGACGCGCTGGAAGAGTCCCGTGGGCAGTCCCAGCTTCGTGAGCACGTCCTCCAGCTCCGCATCGAGCTCGGCGGAGGTGACCTCGACGGGCGCCTCGACCTCTGCGATGCCCAAGAGCGCGACGTTCTGGTGCCGGAAGGTCGTGTTGCCGTTCATCTGGTTCATGCCGTTCAAGAGGGTCCGTTCCGTATCGGGTCTGGTCTGAGCGGCCCGAGGGTGCGGTTCCGGTGCCGATCGCGACGCTGCCGCGACCAGCGGGGACGCCGGGGCCGAGGGGCAACGGCTGTGCTCCGGCCGGCGGGGGAATGGGGTGCTGCTGATGCACGGTCGGCTGAAACGCTGTCGTGGCCCGGATACATCCTAGTATCCGCGCCGAGTTCCGTGCTTCAGCGGTCTTTCAGGTGTGACCGGACGAACAGGGGCGCCGGACGAACAGGGGAGCGTGGTTCGACTCCGGTGGGAGCGAGCTCAGGCGGGGGCAGACTCAGGGAGGGGCGGACTCAGGCGGGCAGGTCGTCCAGCAGTCCCAGCACGCGGTCCCACAGGAGGTCGGCGGACTCCTTCACGTAGTCCGGCGTCGTCGGATCCGCGAAGAGGTGCTGGGCTCCCGGATACAGGTAGTGCTCGGTGCGAGCGCCCGCCCGGGCCGCGGAGCGCAGCAGGTTCTCGGGCATGCCCTCGTCGACCCACGGGTCGTCGACCGCGTAGTGCATCTGCAGGGCGCACGCGGCCGGCCACTCGACGGGCTTCGCCTCGCCGCCGGCGTGCAGCAGCAGTGCCGCTCGGGTGCGGGGGTCCTTCTTCCCCAGGCGCTGGGCCATCGCCGCGCCCAGGGAGACGCCCGCGACGACGAACGGCTCGTCGATGCCCTCGACGGAGTCGTTGACGCGGTCGACGAGCGTGCGGAAGCCGACCTCGTCGCGGTAGGCGATCCCCTGCTCCGCGGTCTCGAATGTGCGGCCGTCGTAGTAGTCCGGCGTCGTGACGGTGTGCCCGGCGTCGCGCAGGGTCTGGGCCATCGCGTGGACGCCGTCGTCCAGACCGACCGCGGAGTGGAAGAAGAGGATGTGGCTCATGCCACCATCCGATCACACTGCGGGGCGGAGGTCCACCGAGGTCTAGGCTCGGCCGTGTGGACATCGGCCTCTTCGTGATCGCGTTCCTCGCGGTCCTCGTCGGCGCGACGCTGCAGCGGCTGTCCGGCACCGGCGTCGGACTGGTCGTCGCGCCCTGCCTCGCTCTGGCGATGGGGCCGCAGCTGGGGGTCTTCCTCGCGAACTCGACGACGGTGGTGTCCGGGTTCCTCATCATGTTCGCGGTGCTGAAGGACGTGGACTGGCGGCGTTGGGCACTGTTCGTCGTCGTCGGGCTCGCCGGTGCGCTGCCGGGCGCGCTGCTGGTGCGGGAGCTGTCCGCCGGGTGGCTCGACATCGTCATCGGCGGGGTGGTCCTGCTCGCGCTCGTCCTCACCTTCTCCGTGCCCCGCGTGCCGCACGTGACGGGTGGACGGCTGCCCGCACTCACGGCGACGGCGGGTGCGGTGGGAGGCTTCCTCAACACGGCCTCGGGCGTGGCCGCACCGGCGATGGTGATGTACTCCCGGTTCGCGCGGTGGCCGCAGCGGGACTTCGCTGCGACGATGCAGCCGACCTTCATGATGTTCGGGCTCGTGTCCGTCCTCATGAAGGTGTTCACCGGAGCCACGACGGTGGAGCAGCTGCCGCACCCGGGCCTGTTCGGTGCGATCGTCCTGGCGGTCGTCGCGGGGATCCGGCTGGGCGGACTGCTGGCGCGGCGGGTGAGCGCGACGAAGGCGCGGCGCGTCGCGATCGTCCTCGCCGGGGCCGGTGCACTCAGTGCGCTGGTGCGCGGCGCCCTCACACTCGTGGGGTGAGCGCAGCGGCCTCGCCCGCGGGGGTGAGGCGAGCGTCGGCTGTTCTTCAGCCGACGGTCGAGCTGCCCGCTGCGCCGGCCATGCCGACGATCGCTGCGATCATCGCCGCGATCATCGCGAAGAGTGCGAGGTAGACGACGATCACCAGCACGATCTGCGCGATGATGATGCAGACGGTCACCCAGATCGCCATCGTCCTGTTCTGCTCGTAGCCGGCGAGCGGACGGCCGAGCGCATCGCGCATGCTGCCGGCCAGGATCAGGATGAGGTCGATGAGCGCCCAGATGCCGAACCCGCCGCCGGTGAGGAGCTTGAGGACGCCCAGGCCCGGCCGGCCCAGGTAGAAGCGGTCGATCCCCCAGCCGCCGAGGAAGAGGGACAGCAGCCACGCGGTGACGAAGGACTTCGGGGGCGTCGCGAACGGGGCGAAGCCGCTGGGAGCCCCGCCCGTCCCGTACGGGTGGGGCCCGTGGGTCCGTCCGGGGGGTCCGTGCAGCGTCTGCGGCGCGGATGCCGCCGCGACGGTCTGTCGGCGAGGGCTGTGCGCCGGTGCCGCATAGTGGATCGTGCCCTGCGGGCCGACACCGTGGCCCGTCGCGTACGGGCCGGAGCCGAACTGCTGCTGGCTCATGAGGACTCCCTGGGGTGTGTGGGCGGGTGGGCCGATGCTCCCATCGAACCACAGGCGCGACCGATGCGCGCGCGGATCCTGTTGCAGGCCGGCCACATGGGAGGGTGCTGCTCGCATGGGCGGGTGCTGGTCGCGCGGGCGTGCCGCGCGGACCCGGCGGTTCTGTCCGGGCGGTCGCGAGGGTGTCCGTGCCGCCGGGTAGTGTGATCTGCGACTCGACCTGAAGGAGCACTGATGTCCGACACCGCCGTCCTCGCCCCGGACTCATCCGCCTCGATGCCGCACGGGACCGTGCGGGTGGAGAAGTACGGACCCGTCGCGCACGTCGTGCTCGACAGACCCGATTCGCTCAACTCGATCACGCCGGACATGTTCTACGACCTGCTCGACGCGGGGCGGGAGCTGGCGAAGGACGAGGGCGTGAACGCCATCGTCATGCGGGGTGAGGGCCGCGCCTTCTGCGCGGGCCTGGATACGGGCCAGTTCAAGCGGATCCTCGAGGGGACCGTGGCCGGTGAGCCGATCGACATGCCGGGGGCCTCTGCGGCGCTCGCCCAGCAGGCCGTCGAAGTCTGGTCGCTCGTGCCGGTGCCCGTCATCGCCGCGCTCCACGGCCCCGCGCTCGGCGGCGGGTTCCAGTTCGCACTGGGGGCGGACATCCGCATCAGCACACCGGACGCCTCGATGTCCGCGATGGAGATCGCGTGGGGCATCATCCCGGACATGATGGGCACGCAGCTGCTGCCCCGGCTGGTGGGGCCGTCGCGTGCGAAGCGCCTCATCTTCACGGCGGAGACGTTCACCGGTGAGCGGGCGCTGGAGTGGGGCATCGTCGACGAGCTGGCGGATGACGCCGTGGCCCATGCGCACGCACTCGCGCAGGAGATCGCGGACAGGTCCCGCTCCGCCCTCGTGTGGTCGAAGAAGCTCGTCGGGATGGCGGGTGTCGAGAGCCTCGAGGCGGGCCTCGCCGCAGAGCAGCGGGCGCTGAGCGAACTCCGCGGGACGGAGGAGCAGAGGCTCGCCGTCCAGAAGCGGATGGAGGTGCTCGCCGCGCGCAGGGCTGAGAAGCGGGAGTGACGGGTCGCTGTTGTGAGGGGTCGACTGTGCGGCGCAGATGACGGGGGCCGGGACCGGGCCTCGGGGCTCACATGCGGGCAGTCCGGCATGCGGGCAGTCCGAGCCGTGGGCACGGGGTTCAGATGCGGGCAGTCTGGGCCGCGGAAACAGGGACTCAGATGCGGTCGGCGCGACCGATCCGCGACGGGACCAGCGCCTCGACGATGGGGCCGACCGCGTCGCCCAGCGCCTCCTTCTGGTCCTCGTTCAGACTGTCGAAGACATAGCTGCGGACGGCCTCCACGTGGCCGGGGGCGGCCGCGACGACGCGGTCGTACCCGGAATCGGTGAGGACGGCCAGCGTGTAGCGGCCGTCGACGGCGTCCGGGGAGCGGCGGACCAGGCCCGCCTTCTCCATGCGGGACACGACGCGCGACAGGTGGGACAGCGTCATGTTCGTGACGGCGGCGAGCTCACTCATGCGCAGCGTGCGCTCCGGCGCCATCGAGATCTGGGTCAGCGAGTGGTATTCGGAGAGACTCAGGCCGGCGTCTCTGCGCAGCTGGGCGTCCAGGCGCGACGGCAGCCAGACGGTCATCGTCCAGACGGACAGCCAGGTGGCGGATTCGTCCGGACTCAGCCAGCGGGTCTCCTCGCGCTTCTCCATGGTCCGAGAGTAGCAATCGCTTGACATGGAAATGTCAGTGTGGCGCTGCTCACCTGCTGAGAGGCCGGTGACCGGACGTCCGGTGGCACGTAGCGTGGGAGACGTCCCGGTGAGGGGCGCTGAGACTGTGACGGGAAGGGGCGGAATCGTGGCCAAGAGGATCTTCGCATCGTTCGGGGTGGACATCGACGCCGTCGGCGGCTGGCTGGGCTCATACGGCGGTGAGGATTCGATCAACGACATCCAGCGCGGCATCTTCGCGGGAGAGCTGGGTGTTCCGAGGCTCTTGACGCTGTTCGAGCGCGAGGACATCCGGGCGACCTGGTTCACGCCGGGCCACTCAGCGGAGACCTTCCCGGACCAGCTGAAGATGATCATCGATGCGGGCCACGAGGTGGGCGCGCACGGCTATTCGCACGAGAATCCCAGGGACATGACGGCGCAGCAGGAGCGGGACGTGCTGGAGCGCTCCGTCGAGGTGCTGACGAAGGCGACGGGTTCGGCCCCGCGCGGGTACGTCGCGCCGTGGTGGGAGGTGGCCCCGCGGACGGCTGCGCTGCTGCAGGAGTTCGGCTTCGACTACGACCACTCGCAGTCGCACGCGGACTTCGTGCCGTACTACGTGCGGTTGGGTGAGACGTGGACGAACATCGACTACGCGAAGGAGGCGGCGGAGTGGATGAAGCCGCTGCGGTTCGGGGAGTCGATCGACATGGTGGAGATCGCGGCGAACTGGTACGTCGACGACCTGCCGCCGATGATGTACATCAAGGCGAGCGCGAACTCCCACGGCTTCGTGAATCCGCGGGACATCGAGCAGCTGTGGAAGGACCAGTTCGACTGGGTGTACCGCGAACTGGACTACGGCGTCTTCCCGATCACGATCCACCCGGACGTGGCGGGCCGACCGCAGGTGCTGCTCATGCTGGAGCGGCTCATCGAGTACATCGGCGGCCATGAGGGCGTCGAGTGGGTGACGATGGGCGAGATCGCCGATGACTTCCGGGCGCGCTATCCGTTCGCGGGAAGCGCCCGTCCGGCGATGTACTGAGACGCGCAGATGCTGAGGGGAGACGAGGTGACCGGAGACGATGCGAGTGGGGTGACGACTGAGGCTGTGGCGGAGGTCCTGCGACTGGGTCCGCACACCGTGCAGCTGAGACCGGAGAACGGCGGGAAGTATCCGTACGGGAACCCGCTGGTCGTGCAGGGGACGGAGCGGTCGGCGATGCTGGACGCCTGCCTCCATGCGGCGCCGGTGGACGTCGACCTCCTACTCATCAGCCATTACCACGAGGACCACACGGTCGATGTCGCACGCTGTTCCGGCGAGGTGTGGGCCCACGAGCGCGACGTGGAGGCTGTGCGGTCTCAGAGCGCGTTCGCGACGGCGATGGAGATCCCGGATGACGAGATCGGTGCGGTGCGTGAGGAGTTCCGCTGGTCGCCGGTCCCGGAGGCGCGGGCGTTCGCGGACGGGCATGTGTTCGACCTCGGCGGCGGGGTGCGGATCACCGCCCTGCACCTGCCGGGTCACACCCCGGGCCACTGCGGCTTCTTCATCGAGCCCGACGGCGTGGTGTTCCTGGGCGACGTGGACCTCTCGTCCTTCGGGCCGCTCTACAGTGACGCGGAATCGCGCATCGCGGACGTCCGGTCGACTCTCGAGCGCTGCGCTCGGATCGAGGCGTCCGTCTACGCCGCCGCCCATCACAAGGGGCCGTACTGGGACCGCGACGAGTTCCTCGCGGCACTCGAGGTGTATGCGGGCGTGGTGGATGTCCGCGATCAGAAGGTGCTGGACCTCGTGCGGGCGGGCCGGCGGACGGCCGAGGAGATGGTCGGCCAGGGCGTCGTCTACCGTCCGGGGAAGCGGCCGGAGTTCGCGGACCGGGTCGAGCTCAGCACCTGCGGGAAGCACCTGGCCGACCTGGTGGAGCGCGGAGTGCTCACGGCGGCAGCGGACGGCACGCACGCGATCGCGTGAGGGCGGGGTGAGCGCCCGTGGCTGCCCGGCGCGGCGCCGCGTCTCCGCCCAGATGCAGTCCGCCCAGATGCAGGATGACGTCGACCCACTCGAGCTCATCCTGCATCTCGGCGGTTGGTGGCCGGTAGCCGGCTGCGGGCGGCCGGCGGCGGCAGGTGGCTGCCGGGCACGGCCTCGACTGGGCCCGCGCGCCTCGCTCAGTGGATGCCCGGGACCGTCGGGCGGATCGACTCGATCTCGCGCGATCCGTCGGCGGCGTGCGCGAGCACGGTCTCCAGCGTCCCCAGGGACTGCAGCTCCGTGAGCAGTGCGAGCGTCGGCCGCATGAGGCGGTAGCGCCCCTCGGTCTCACCGGTCAGCAGCTCGTCGACGCCCAGCCACTCCGAGTTCGTCGCCTCGGTCGTGCGATGGGTCAGCTCGACCAGCTCCTCGCCCGCGGCGAGGAAGAAGTACGTGTCGAACCGCTTGCTGCGGCCCGGAGGGGTCACGAGGTTCGCCCACGGGTGCAGCAGTGCGGGGTCGATGCGCTGCCCGGTCTCCTCCTCGACCTCGCGGATCGCGCAGGCGAGGAGCGTGCGGATGCCCTGCTCGGCCTGCGCCTCCGTCGCCTGCTCCGACACCGGCTGCGCCTCCGGTGAGGCCAGGCTGTCGCCCACTCCCACGGTCGCGGCGTCGGTCCGAGACCACGCCCGCAGGTGCTGTGCGAGGTCACCGTCGTCCAGCGGGATCCCGTCGGAGACCTTGACGTCCTCCGGGTCGACTCGGCCGCCGGGGAACACGACGACGCCCGCGGCGAAGTCCATCGTCTTCACGCGGTGCTGGACGAACACCTCGAGACCCCGCGCCGAGGTCTCGCGCAGCATGATCACACTCGTCGCCGGCCGGACGGCGACGGTCTTCGCGTAGTCGAGCGGCGCTCCCGTCGACGAGTGGGTCGGCCGGCCCTGGGCGTCGGTGCCGACCTGGCCGGTGGCCTCCGTGCGTGTCTGCACCGCCCCGACGCCGCGTCCGCCGGTGTCGCTCCCGCGGCCGTCATCGTTCGACGCGGCCCGGGCCTCGTTTCGGAGCTTCGCGTGGTCCGAGTGGGCGGACAGGTCCGCACGGTCGTCGCCATGGACGAGTGCGGCGAGGTCGAAGCCGTTCGCCGGCGCTGATTCGGAACTCATGGGTTCTCCTCCGTTCACGGCCCGCATCTGCGAGGGCCCTCGTGCCGATGCTATCCCGATGGGGCGGTCGGTCGTTCGTTCAGTGTCCACGACCCGCCCGTCAGCGCCACAGGTCAGGCGCTGACAAACCGACGTTCCGAACGCTACACTGTTGCTGAAACAGTCTTAGGCAATATCGCATTTGTGCCCCATCAGAGAACAATCGAGCGGGTCATCCGCGCGAGGGAACGGAGTACGCAATGGCGCGAGTCATCAACGGAGCAGCAGAGCTCGAGCAGCTGGTCGGCCAGGAGCTGGGAGCCAGCGAATGGGTCCGGATCGACCAGGAGCGGGTCAACCTCTTCGCGGACGCCACGGGCGACCACCAGTGGATCCACATCGATGAGGAGAAGGCCGCGAACGGCCCGTTCGGCGCGACGATCGCCCACGGGTTCCTCACGCTGAGCCTCCTGCCGATGCTCGGTGCGCAGGTCACCGATGTCACCGGCATGAAGATGAAGATCAACTACGGCCTCAACAAGGTGCGCTTCCCCAAGCCCGTGACGGTCGGGTCGAAGGTTCGCGACGTCGTGACGCTGAAGGAGGTCACGCGGAAGGACTCCGGCATCCAGGTGGTCATGAACCACGTCCTCGAGATCGAGGGTCAGGACCGCCCCGCCGCGATCGTGGAGGCCGTCACGCTGATGGTCGAAGAGGGCTGAGACCGAAGAGCAGGCAGGAAGAGCGAGCAATGGTGAACACGAACCCGTATCCCGTGACCGAGGGCGTCGACGAGGAGACTCTCCAGGAGATCCTCTCGACCGTCCGCGACTACGTGCGCGAGAAGGTCGTCCCCCGTGAGCTGGAGATCGAGGAGACTGACGAGATCCCGCAGGACATCCGCGCGGAGTCCGCGGAGATGGGCCTCTTCGGCTGGGCGAACCCAGAGGAGTTCGGAGGCCTGGGGCTCAATGCGCGCCAGGATGC
>Ga0079226_10002699_pt1 | contig 13690 bp, 12 predicted proteins | sample Poulit2014_FD_76345 | JGI IMG/M metagenome (GOLD analysis project Ga0079226, IMG submission 76345) | Agricultural soil microbial communities from Georgia to study Nitrogen management - Poultry litter 2014 | ecosystem: Environmental > Terrestrial > Soil > Agricultural land | place: USA: Georgia... | reverse complement strand
TGCAAATTTATCGTTTTTAAACATGGAAACCCTTATTACTCCGTAATTATTTGGGGGAAAATAAATTTTACCCTGTCTTCAACTCCTTGAACCACTTGCATTCTGAAACATCGCAATTAGCTCTATGTTTTTAAGTTAAATTGTTTTCGATAAGGTAAGTTCAACAGCTTCTCCCCATATATCGAATAAAAAGAAACAACAATTTTCATCGAATCATCCCACTCCAAAAGCACATAACCTGGGTCAGGAAACCGTTTTGGCTGTCGAATACTTCCCGGATTTATTAAAAGTTTGCCATTTACCTTTTCTGCATATGCAATATGGGAATGCCCAAAACATACAACATCTGCATCAACTTCTAAAGCTCGATATTGTAATTGTAACAATCCCGCCTTCACATCGAATAAATGTCCATGAGTTATCAAAAAACGCAATCCACAAATGGTAATGATTTTTTCTAATGGAAAGTCACCTTGCCAATCACAATTCCCTTTTACCGTGATAAAATCCTGTAATTCGTGTGCATCCTTAGGTAATTCAGAATCACCACAATGAATATAATAGGATGCATGATGTCGTTCTTTTATTTTAGTTATTTCGGTCGTTAATCCATGGCTATCACTTAAAATTAATACTTTTGTCATCTTATTCACCTTTATACCTATTCACGTTTGCATCAAGCCAATTTTTTAACTGAACAAGCGCACGATATCGATGGCTTATTTTGTTTTTTTCACTTTCTTCTAGTTGTGCCATCGTTTCGCTATACCCATCTGGTACAAAGATGGGATCATAGCCAAAGCCATTGGTACCTAGTGGCTTTGTTGCAATTTTCCCCTCACATATCCCCTCTTTAAAGATCGTTTTCTCTCCAGGAATAGCTAGTGCCAGAACACAAATAAAGCGTGCAGTGCGCGCTTTATTAGAAATTTTATTCATTTCTCGTAATACTTTTTCGTAATTTCGTAAATCATTCGTTGGCTCTCCGGCATATCGGGCGGAAAATACTCCAGGTTTCCCATCTAACACATCGACAACTAATCCCGAATCATCCGCTAAGACGGAAGTGTGCAATTTATCTGCAATTGTTTCAGCTTTTAAAGCGGCATTTTCCTGAAAAGTTGCTCCTGTTTCTTCCACATGGGGTAACTCTTTTGCAAAGTCTAATAAAGATTTCACATTTATTCCGTAATTTTTTAATAGTTGCTGAAATTCATTTATCTTCCCTTTATTTTTGGATGCAATAATGATCTCTTTCATTCTTCTTTCCCATCTTTTTCTATTGGATTCTTAATTTCGTTTGTAATATCACCTAATACTTCCTTTTGCGTTCGAATTAATTGTTCGATTCCTATTTTCGCAATCTGAAGCATCTTTTGCAACGCATCAAATGAAAATGTTGCTTCTTCACCAGTTCCTTGAATTTCAACAAATTCACCCGATCCCGTCATGACGACATTCATATCAACATTTGCTGCAACATCTTGTTCATAGTTTAAATCTAAAGTTATTTCACCATCTTGTAATACTCCTACAGATATAGCCGCTAGAAAATCTGTGATTGGAAATTGCTTTATTTTCTCTTTTTTTAATAGCTTTTCACACGCTAGTACTAATGCAACGAATGCACCAGTAATGGAGGCTGTTCGAGTACCACCATCTGCTTGAATTACATCGCAATCGACCCATATCGTTCTTTCACCTATCACATCTAAATTTACGATAGAACGAAGCGCACGTCCGATTAATCGTTGAATTTCCATCGTTCTTCCACTTACTTTTCCACGACTCGATTCACGAATATTTCTCTGTTCTGTCGCTCTTGGTAACATCGAATACTCTGCTGTAATCCACCCTTTGTTTTGGCCACGCATAAATGGAGGCACTCGATCTTCTATACTAGCATTACAAATTACTTTTGTATTTCCTAATTCGATTAATACAGATCCTTCTGGATGTGTTATAAAATTTGGTGTAATCACTAATGATCTAACTGCTTGTTCATTTTTATTCATTGTTTACACTCCTAAAATCATTGCAAAATTTATTATTACATTTTTTCAGTTTGAATAAAATCATTTTTCGTTACCGGCTTGTCATAGGTAGTCCCATTTTCGCTCACAACTTTGTCTTGATTTTCCACTTTCAGATCAATTGCTTCTACATCTTCTAATTCCGTAAAGGTTCTTACTAATGTTTCCATGACATCATCAGCAATGATCGCATTCTCCTTATCTTTTAACACTTCTTCATTGAACTCTAATTGTAACACACCATCTCGTAAGTTAGGTTTATTTACTAATGCTGCTTGATCGTTAAAGACATGAAGTGCTTGCGCTTCATAAGATGGACCCTCCATCAATGATTCCACGATTGATGTAAAAATATCTTCCTTTTCATCATTAATATATTGTGTCATCGGAACAAAATAATAATTATCATTATGTTGTTTCGGATAAAAAACAGTTACAACATTACTGTGCATTAAGCTAGGTTTATCTTTCGCATAAATATTTATTCCATTACTCTTGGAGTAGCCTTCCGAAATCGGTGTCCCATTCACCGGCATCTCTTCTTGTGGCTCACCGTTTATCCATAACTTGATTCTGTTTACGCTATCAAACTGCGTAAGTGTATGTGTCATCGCTTGAATTATTTTTAACTCGTCATTTGCTTCGTAATTATTAAATTCTTCAGAGACGTCAACAATTAACGTGCCATCCTCCTGTAAATTAACACTCATAATTTCCGTGCCTGCAGGTAAAACCGCTTCAAACCCATTCGGTAGTAATTCGGTTACTGGACCATCTTTTACTAAATATTCAAGTGCCTGCATTGCAGCAGACTTTGTCTTTGGAAGCTCTAACGTTTGTGGAGCGACTAAGCCACTAACATCTAATAAATAAAGTTCTCTAGCAACGGTCTCTTCTGTTTCAACGACTTCTCCTTCGGTTGGCTCCTCTTTTTCTTCTCCTTCATCACTTACTTCTTCCTCTTCTTCAATGGTGACATCCTCAGGAACATCTACTTCTTCTAACGTCTGCTCCCCTTTCAAACATCCCCCTAAAAGAAGACTTAATCCAATTAAGAACTGAATGACTACTAATCCTTTCTTTCGCATTGTTTCCCCTCCCATGATGGTTGTACTATATATATACGTATTATTTCTTTAAAAAATACCTACGTATTGGGAAAGGAAAAGAATAGATTGGATGTAAAGTAGATTTATATCGTTATTTTTTCGATTGCAGCCCTTCGGAGATTCATTAACTTCTCTCCGAAAATTGATTGATAGATCTTTTTAAACACTCTAAGATCTCCTGTTGAATAAAATGAATGGATATGATTTTGTCTTTTTTTTGCTAAAAGTTGATGAACTTCCAAGATGGTACTTGTTTCTCTCGCCGTTTCTTCACTTGATGAAATAATTTGGATATGTTTACCCATAACGGTTTGAATTGTTTTCTCTAAAAGTGGATAATGTGTACACCCTAAAACAAGCGTATCAATTTCCGTTGTATGTCTAAATGGTTTTAATGTTTTTTCGACAATTTGTTGCGATTTTTTTCCCGAAACAATTCCTTTCTCAACCATTGGAACAAATAATGGGCAAGCTAACGTAGTAACACTAATATTTGCATTAATTTCATATAACGCTTTTGGATACGCGTTGCTTTTAATCGTTCCTTCCGTTCCAATTATACCGATTTTATTATTTTTAGTCGATTTAATCGCAGCTCTAGCACCTGGTTGAATGACACCTAAAATAGGAATAGAAAATTCTTTTTTCAAGTCTTCTAATGCAAAAGCTGTTGCCGTATTACAAGCGACAACGATCATTTTTACGTGTTTTTTCATTAAAAATTGGACCATTTCCAGCGTAAATTGTTTTACTTCATGTTTTGGACGTGGACCATAAGGACAACGTAATGTATCTCCTATATATATTAATTGTTCATTTGGAAGTTGACGCATTAATTCATATGCTACAGTAAGGCCACCTACCCCAGAATCAATTACACCAATTGGTCGGTTCAAAAGATCACCTTCTCGTCTGTTATGTAAACATCTCTATTGTATGATTGGACCCAAATCAAGAATATCATATTTATTTTAGCATAAATGAAAATAATTAGGGAAAATAGTTGTTCGTCCAAGACTTTTATACGCACTGATTTTCATTTGTTTTCATAAGCTATAATGACTAAATAATTCCCTTCAAATTGCATCTCAACTGACAGCAAGGAGGGGTACCATTTGAACAACTCGAACGAATATAAGCAAAATAAAATTTTAACAAAAAGGGAAAAAGAAGTATTCGAAATTTTAGTTCAAGATAAAACCACGAAAGAAATCGCTGAAGAATTATTCATCTCAGAAAAAACAGTAAGAAATCACATTTCAAACGCAATCCAAAAATTAGGTGTTAAGGGTAGATCTCAAGCAGTAATTGAACTTATTCGGATGGGAGAATTAAAATTATAAAATAAATGACTTCTTTTTTCACCGTAATATATTAAGTATTTGTTGTACTCCACAAAGAACAAAGCTACAAGCGCCCTTATAGCATAGGAACGCCCACATCCTGAAGCAATAATTTCTATAAGGGCGCTAAATATAAGCCATGACATATTAATCGGTACATTTAGCATGGTTCTACTCCTTCAAAGGGCACGATTAGATCCTATTCGTTACATTCAACGCGATTTCATCACCACAAAAGGAACAATTAGGTCCTATTCGTTACATTCAGTACGATCTCACACCTTAAAAGGAACAATTAGGACCTATTCGTTACATTCAGTACGATCTCACACCTTAAAAGGAACAATTAGATCCTATTCGTTACGTTCATGGCGATTTCTAGCACACAAAAAGGAACGATTAACCAAAAATCACCTCAGTCATTTTATTTCGGAAAAAGGCTGTAGAAACCAAATTAACTACATAACTGCATAACATAATCTTCCATCAAGAAGCCGATCCACAACTTCTACCTTTTCACTCCATCCCATCATATATTCGTTCTCCGATCACCGTTAATTTGGATGAACAGCAACCTGTTCGATATTTATGCGGAAAACGTTTGAGCCGTTTTAACCTTGTTTCACTCTTTTTTCCACAAGCATTGCAAGTAAATATATAATATTTTCCTATTTTACTCGTTTTTGTACTTGGTGCATCGTGTTTTTTTAATTCTGCCTCAAAAGAGGGATGTCCGTCACTACCGGACTCCCCCTTCATATGAAATACGTAATGAATACATTCGTGTTTTAATATTCCAATAATCGCATCCTCTGTTCCATAATCTAATGTATTTCCTGCTAGTTCAATACGTAGTGGCTGACTGTTTGAAGATAAAACAAACCGCCCTAAAGTTGAACGTAATCGATTATTTCTTTTAATCGGAATATGTAAAGAAACTCCGTAATTTTCTTGCAAAAATGTTGCGGCTTTTTTAAATAGTTCTTCCTCTGTCATTTTAATCACCCTTAGTGCTGTATGCATAGTATAATAGAGAACTCGAAAATTTATATCGTACACTCATTATTAAGCTTTCTATCCACGTTGATCAATCCTTTAATATAAGGTAAAACTAATACTGTCCTGAACTCTATTTGTAGTTAAAAGCATTTTAACTGTTTCAAATTCGGTTCATCATATAGAGAGTTGAATCCTGCAAAGTTTAAGCGACCATTTTTTCAGATATTAAAATCATGAGACTCCTGCGGGATTTGTGTTGCCCGAAGACCCCGCAGAAGAAGTCGAGGAGTTAAGACAGTGCCTGCGGAAATGAGCGTTATGTTAGAAATACCATAGAAAAAGAGTAGGCTTAAATATAAATTCATTCTCCGATGTTTATATATTGTATCTCACACAAAAAAGCTTTTTACAAATGAATTTGGCACAGATCCTAATGTTGTGTATTCATACTTTGGGTTTCTATCTTTATCAACTAATATTGAACGAACACCTTCATAAAAGTCGTTATGATCTAAGAAATGAGATACTAATATTCTATCCATTTCTAAACTTTCATCGATTGTCTTATTTTTATAGTCGACAAGTTGTTTTAAAATAACCTTTAACGAAACGGGAGATTTTTTTAAAAGTAATTCATAATATTTCTGTGCAAATTCTGACTTATCTGCTTTTAGTGAAGATATAATTTCTTCTACCGATTCATATTTAAAATGATGATTTATAAAGCTTTCGATTTGTTCTAATTCATTTTCACAGTAACCACTCTTATAACTTTCAAGTTTTTTTTCAATTTGCTCATTCAATGAATCCTCACTATAACTCGATTCATTTATAAATTCATTCATACATTCATCAATTTGGCTTGATGATATTAAATAATCCGCTGCATTTGCATATAAAGCATCTACTCCACTAATCATTTCACCTGTTAATGCTAGAAAAGTGCCTATATGGCCAGGCATTTTATTTAAAAAATAACCTGCTCCTACATCTGGAAAAAATCCTAAGTTTACTTCTGGCATTGCCCATCTGGTTTTTTCTGTAACAATTCTGTATTTTGCACCATATGTTAATCCGACTCCTCCCCCCATAACAATTCCATCCAAATTAGCTATAATGGGTTTTGGATAATTATAAATATATTTATCTAGTTTATATTCCTCTTCAAAGAATTCTTCTGCTAAATGTCTAATTTCTTTATTATTTTTAGCTTCATAAATTGATTTTATATCTCCGCCTGCACAAAATGCTTTATTTCCTGCACCTTTAATAATTATAATTTTTACGCTATCATCCGATTTCCAATTTTCTAGATGTTCATGAATAGTACTAACCATACTTAAATTTAATGAATTAAGTACATCAGGTCTATTTAAAGTTAATAATGCTACACCATTATTTGCTTTATCAACTAAAACTTCAACTTCAGACAATATACACACTCCTTACTAAAATGATTTATTTTATAATGAATTTCTTTATCCTTACCAACATATCACAAAATTTATTTCTCTAATCAGAATACCATTTCCACAAAGAAAATCCTGTAATCACAAAAATTCCGATAGTTCCATACAAGACAATTGAAAGCATTGGATTAATCCACAAAGAGAACACCTCACTAATAATTGTTGAAATACTAACTTCTTAAAAGTTTATTGTATTTCGGAGCTTTCTTCACTATTCATTGCCATAGGTTTTTTACTTGTATAAGCTCCAATCCACATAATTACTACTCCAATTACAGTGGCCCATCCTCCCGCGGCCATGGTGCTTGGTATAACTCCCCCGAAATACATGATCAAATAGGATAGTAACCCACCGATCATTGAAAGTTCTGCTACCCGCGGTGAAACTTTTCGTTTTCCAAAAACAGCATACAGAATAGGTCCCAATGTCCCGGCGGCTACTCCGGAAATCCCTATCCACATAACATCACCCATGTATTGAGGGGGATTTTTAACAATTAAAAAAGCAACAATCCCTACCAAAATAACAGCCAGACGGCTAATTAACAATGCTATTCTATTAGCTTCTTTTTCATCAACTTTAATAATTCCTCTTTTAACTAATACTTTATAATAAATATCGTTAGCAAATATTGTAGAAATAACAACAAATATTCCATCGGTTGTTGACATCGCAGCAGCCAATATGACAATTCCTAATAAAGCTGTAACAATAACTGGAAATACTGCGGATATATATTCAATTAAAGCTAAATCTGATGCTTCAACTCCCCCAGAGAGAGCAGCACGACTATATAGTCCACCAAAAAATATAACGAGACATAGAAATGTTGTAACGATATAAGTAAGAATCATTTTCCCTAAATCTCTTTCGTTTTTTAGCGCTAAGACTTTGTTAAACAATTGTGGGGATGAGGAAAATCCAAATTGGATAATAAAAATACCAATAATCGCTGATACCGAGTAAAAATACTTAGAATCGGGATTAATTATCTTCACCAAATTCGCATCTTGTGAAGCCAAGTTTGTTGTAATGTTAATAAATGCTTGTGTAATACTTCCATCCCCAAAAACAAAAATTCCCGAAACAAATACTACAACCCCTGCAATACACATAGTTATAGCCTGGGCAGCGTCTGTATATATGTCTGCAAAAGCTCCTCCAGCAAATACGTATACAACAACAATAACTGTAATTATAAGCAACCCACTCGTATACGACATCCCCAACATGTGCTCAAATACCGTTGCACCAGCTGCAAACTGAGCTGCGATATAAAAAATATTAAATAGCATGATAATCGCTGATCCTACACGTAAAAAATCACTTCTATAATAATCTCCTAACCAGTCCGGAAGTGACAGAGATACTTGCTTTGTATTAATTTTCCTTGCCCGCTTAGCTACTACTAATACTCCCAGCGGTACAGCTCCCAATAAAGCTAGGTACAGCCACATATTGCTATATCCCCATTCATATGACCAGCCTGGGTATCCCAAAAACGTTGCTGCACTTAATGCAGTGGCTGTAAATGCTAAACCCAAAACATATGGACCTAGACTTGCACTTCCAATAGAAAAATCGGAAATTGTTTTTGTTTTTTTGGTAGCAATATATCCCAACCAGCCTATTAAAAAAAGAAATAAAGCAAACCCAACCAATAAGTATATTTTTAAATCAGCCATTTAAATAAACGCCTCCAACATACTATATTTTAAAAGCACAATTCCGAATCGCAATAGTAATAGAAAGTATTCAAAATGTCATATCATTATTGGGACGCCCCTTATTATAATATTTAGCTACCAAGTGGGGAATAAGGAGAAAACTCTTGCAATAATCACAGAAATTGAATATCCTAATGAATTTTGGGACAGGGGCTAATCCTCGAGATTTTGATTTTAATTTTTTATTCTATCTAAAATCGTAATATGAATTGAGAAAAGCTTAAATATATAAACTATGTTTGATTAAGGTAGAAGTAGCCAGGTATTGACTAATTCAAAACAAAGTATGGTTGTTTACCCATTTTTTATAGTCATCTATCAAACGTGCTTAATTGTTAAACTATAATTACTGAAGTTAAATTATTGTATTAATCAACTCAATCATAACGGATTTATCATTGATACATCATTATGAATCTTATTGTTTAATACAACTAAGCCATCGGCAGCTACACAACCTTTTCCTTCTTCCATAACAATTATTGGATTGATATCGACTTCAGAAATTAGATCTTTATTTTTATAAACAAAAGAAGATAGTTTAGAAATGACGTTAGCTAAGGCATTCATATCAAAAGGTGGCTGATTCCTGTATCCTTTTAAAAGTTCTGATAATTTTGTTTTTTCTATTAACATCTTTGCCTCTTCTTGTGTAACTGGCGCAATTTCAAAGGAAAAATCCTTTATTAGTTCTACTAATATTCCGCCAGTTCCTACTCCAATAATTGGTCCAAACATGGGATCATTCTTTACACCAATAAATGCTTCTATTCCATTTTTCAACATAGTTTCAACTGATATTCCATTAACGTTAGCCTTCGGATGATGTTCTCTAACAGATGACAATATTTCATCATATGCTTTTTCAACAGCATCAACGCTATTTAAATTTAGTTTTACACCCCCGATTTCAGTTTTATGAGGTATATCTTTAGAATCTATTTTCATTACGACCGGGAACTCTATTTTTCGTGCCGCTTTTACAGCCTCTTCTGAAGAATTTACAATAACTTTATCTGGGGTTTTAATACCGATTACTTTGAAAACTTTTTGGCTCTCGCTTTCTGAAAGAGTTCCGCTTAAACCTTTTAATAAATCTCTATTAGCAGTTGTTTCCAACTTTTTTCCTTTATTGTATGACTTACCTTTCATTTGTAAATATCGATCTAAATTTCGTAAAGCTTTTAAGGAATTCTCTGCTCCTAATAATAATGGAATATTTTTTTTAATCAGTCTTCTACTAATGTAATCATCAGCACTCCCTACATTCGGTGTAATACAAACAAGAAGTTTTTTATTTTTTTGGAGCCTTTCTTCCTCCGAGGCTTCCTCTAAACTTTCTACAATAACTTGTGAAGTTTTAACTGTTTCTAATGATTCTTTACTTAACTCCATTTGTGATATGACGCAAACGCTTACATTTTCATCTTTTAATATTGATTGTAACGTTTCTTTATATACAGACTTATCTAATGCTGCATTCCCAGTTGTATCTAATGGATTGCTTACTGTTCCAAAATCAGGTAAAACTTTTTCAATTTCACCTGCTGTAGTTGCATTAAACTCCGGAAAATTTATACTATATTTCTCCGCCAAATCAGAATACATACCAACTTCTCCACCTGATATTGTACACATTGCCACATCACTACTTGTAAATAAATAATTTTCATTTTTATAAGCTGAAAAAAGTATTGTAGATTCAATTAATTCATCGATTGAATTAACTTCAACGATTGAGTTTTTTTCAAATATTTTAGTGATAACTTCACTATTTCCTGCCATACTTCCAGTGTGAGCAATAGCACTTTCTTGTGCTTTTTCGGATTTACCTGTTTTCAAAGCTATGATAACCTTATTATTTTTTTTAGCTTCCTGAGCAGCTTCAATTAATTTATTTGGATTATTAATTCCTTCCAAAAACATTAAAATAACTTTTGTATACTGATCTTTTGCTAAATACATTAAATAATCACTGCTATTAACAATGGCTTCATTTCCACTGGAAATGAATGTTGACAACCCTATACCTCTTTGTCCCAGTTCAACAGCTATTGCATGCATTAAGCCACCACTTTGAAATACTCCTCCAACATTACCCTCTGAAAGTTTTTCTGGACGAAAATAACCATAAGCAGAAAACTGGTTTGGTACACTAAATAACCCTAAACAATTAGGACCACATATCAAGAAATTATTCTTTTCCGAAAACTCGACAAGTTTATTCTTACGATCCTCATCACCTTTCTTTCCTTCACCAAAACCACTTGAAATAACAACTCCACTTTTAGCACCTTTTTGATAAGCTTCTTCTAAGATAGACACTACTAAGTTACCTGGAACACTAACAAATACCGTATCAATATTATCAGGTAAGTCAGTTATAGTATTATAACACGTTTTACCATGCACCTTGCCGTACTTTAGATTAACAAAATATATCTTCCCATCAAAGCCTATTTCAATTAAATTCCGATAGGCTAATGTAGCTCGATTTTCAGACGGCGAGATACCTACAATGGCTATAGAAGAAGGGTTGAAAAAAGAATTCATATTAGATTGAAAGTTAGTGAGTCTATTAAATTCATTCACCATAAAAAGCACCTCCAATTTATTAACTTAAGGTCAAACCTAGAGTCGACGTCTTTAATTCTAGGTTTGACATATTATTATTAAAATTAATATTCATCGATTGAATTTCATAAAACTTATAATAAACAATATTCCGAATGATAACTATATATTTTCCCTTATTTGTTCGTTAAAGTATTTGTAAAAATCTACTTCCTTTAACGGGTGTTTCCTTCGCCTCATCGCTACATTGCGGAATTCTTCGGTTAACTCCTTTCGCATAGGAGTGTCGTAGATTTTTGCTCATTGTGCGGAATTAAACATTCGAATTCAACTACTTTTCATATTATGAAATTAACTCAATCGATAAATTTTTCATTAATCGGTCTTAAAAATTCACCTAAACCTTTGGTATGAATATCTTCGCGAATTTTTGCCACCTCTTTTTCTGTAGCTAAAAAGAAAATTGCTAAAGCAGCTTCTAGATTGTAATCGATAGCTTCTCTAATATTTTGCATTTCGTAAGTTTTATTTATTGATCTTTTAGTAATTTTAAGTACGGAAGCAGGTATATTAACAAGCTTATTTGTAAGCTTATCCACTGTCTCTTGTAATTCATCTCTGCTTACAACCTTATTATAAATACCGTATTCTAATGCAGATTTTGCATCAATAATATCACCTGTAAATAATAACTCTTTTGTTTTTTTAATACCTACAACCCACGGCATCATTAAAGTAGGAGGAGCAGACCCAAACCTTACTTCAGGCTCTCCAAACTTCGAATCTTCAGTAGCTATAACTAGATCAGCTGAAAGCACCCAATCAGCCGCACCCCCTAGTGCATAACCTTCTACAACAGCCACTACAGGTTTGTTTAAAGACCACATTTTCATCGACACGTCTACCATTTCATCAAGATGTTTTCTCCAAGTTTCAGATGGTTCTTCTCCGATTGGCGTAGGAAGATCAAAAACATCTTTTAAATTGACACCTGAAGAGAAGTTACCCCCTTCACCTTTAATAATAACTACATTGACACCTGAATCATCATCAGCTCGATTTAATGCTGCTAAAACTTCCTGAGCCATAATATCGTTAATCGCATTTAATTGCTTGACTCTATTCAAAGAAATAATTGCTTTTCCATCTTTTGTTTCATAATTAATAGTTTTATATTTTTGACTCATTTTTCCATCTCCTTTTAATTACTCATTTAGAACTTTTAAATCGGAAACAATTTCAATTTGATTAGCAATTGTTGCTCGATTTGGTGATGTTTTCTTCACGACTTCATGTATTTCGTTAAATTCTTTTTGAGTACCACTACCTTCAACTTCTATAACATATTCGACTTGTTTTAGTGGTACAGGTGCTCCTGGTTTTGTCTGTAAGAAACCATTCAAATCTAATCCAGACTTCATTTTTATATTTAATTTTTTTAACTCTATTCCTTTCATTGTTGCACCTACAGCAAAACCAACCATCATACATGATCCCATTCCGGCTAATAGATACTCTTGTGGTGTCGGGTACTCATTTTTTCCTAATAACTCTAGTGGCTCATCAATTTTAAAAGTAAAATCTCTTTTTTCCACATCATTATCTAAAACTATCTCTTGTGTATGAACTTTGGTTTGAGTACCACCTATCCACTCTAAATTTAAATGGTAATCTATCGCACCTGGCTTGTTCCCTTTACTAAGTTCACCCATATAACTTTTTAACGCCTCTACATTTATGTCGTTTTTCACAATAAACACTCTCCTTGTATGTTATGTTTATATTTACTATTCACCTATAGGTGAATTTGATATTATTTTTTAAGTGAATAAAACTTGAAACTATACAAATGAATATTATTATTCTATTTATATATCTAATTATTTTATTTAGTAAAAACTGCTTTTCTTTTCTCTATAAATGCATTTACGCCCTCTCGAGTATCTGAAATTGAAAATAATTCACCAAATATTTCTGCTTCATGATCAAGCCCATCTAAATCTTGATCTTGACCATTAATTGGTCTGTAGACAGCTTCTAATAATTTTGCAGTCGTATGACCACTCTTAGTTTTAACGATTTTACTTGCCCAATGCATCGTTGTTTCCATTAAATCATCTAGAGCAACACTAAGATTAACGAGTCCAATTCTCTCAGCCTCTTCTCCATTAATGTTTTCTCCAAAAATTGTGAGCTCTATGGCTTTAGCAGGATTTACCAATCTAGTTAGTCGTTGTGTTCCCCCAAAACCAGGAATTAGGCCAAGATTAGTTTCTGGTTGCCCTAACAAAGCTTCATTAGCTGAAACACGTAAATGACAGCTCATTGCTAATTCTAGACCCCCACCTAAACACGCTCCATTAATCGCAGCAATAACAGGTTTGTTTGATTGTTCAATTTTTCTGAAAATTCGTTGTGCATTTTTTGCCATTTCA
>Ga0079226_10002698_pt1 | contig 13690 bp, 15 predicted proteins | sample Poulit2014_FD_76345 | JGI IMG/M metagenome (GOLD analysis project Ga0079226, IMG submission 76345) | Agricultural soil microbial communities from Georgia to study Nitrogen management - Poultry litter 2014 | ecosystem: Environmental > Terrestrial > Soil > Agricultural land | place: USA: Georgia... | reverse complement strand
GATAAGCCCCTGCTACGGCGACGCAGAGCCACCACAGCATGGGCTTATCGTATTCAGATCAGTTCCATCACCGGACCGTCATGAAGAGCCCGATAGATTGTGTTTCGTATCGCGTTCGCCTGGTCTGCGGTGAGCGTCTGGTCGATCGGACGGAGGATGATCCGCAGAAGCAGGTTGGCCTGGCCCGGCTGAGTGCGCAGGCGTGATCGCGCGGCCTCGGGCAGCTCCTCATGCGCGGTGCGACCCAGCACCTCGACCGTTTCGATCATCTCTGCGTCGTCGCCGAGAACCGTGCGAACACGGTCGCCGAGGGTCTCCTCGTCCTCTTCGGTCGCGACGACCACGGAGATGTCGCGTCTGGCCGGTGGGAGCGGCGACACGTGCCTCCAGGTATCCAGAGTCAGCATCTGCGCGGCGATCCTCGGATCGCAGGCTCGCAGGTAGCGGATGTCCGGAATCCCCTTGCGCAGCATGAGCGCGCGCTCGAGGCCCATGCCGAGCGCCAGTCCCGACCATCGCTCGGGATCGAGACCGCAGCCGCGCAGTACCTCAGGATGGATGCGTCCGCACTCGGCGAGCTCGAGCCATTCGCCCTCGTGTCGAACGTCGATCTGCCTTCCTCCGACGGTGTAGGGGTGCTCGGCCATGGTGATCCTCCACTCCGCACACGGGAGGACGGCCTCGACCAGTTCCTCGATCATGCCGAGCATGTCCTCGTCGCGGGTGTCGCCCGCGCTGCGGATGCGCCACAGGTCGACCTGGTGCGGTTCTCCGACGTGGCTGCGATCGACGACGTCGCGCCTGTAAACGAGCCCTGGAGCGACGATCAGCTCGTCGATGCCGGCGTGCCCGGCATATGCCTCCAGCGCGGTTGGCAGCTCGGCGCTCATGTGACTACGCAGCATGACCGTTGGGCTGATGTATCGGGTGTACCGGCGGGCGCGGGTCACGTCATCCGGGTCGTAACCGAGGCGATCGTAGTTCGCGGCAACCGAGACGATGGGAGAGCTTCGCACGTACCGGATCGTGCTACCCCATGTGCGTTCAAGCGGGGCGACCACGGCGTCCAGAAGCGTTTGCATCGCGTGCTCGCCCTGAGCGGGGTCGGTCAGATCGCGCAGAGCGAGAGCGCGGCAGAGTTGGTCAGGGGTCAGATAATCGGCGTGAGTCATGAGGGAGTCTCCAACAGGATTGCGGGCTGATGAAAGATGAGCACATCCCCCGGCCGCGCCTGCGGAGACCCGGTGAGCTAGTGGCGCACCTCGAGAACCCCGCGGCCGTTACCCGGCCGGGGGTGTAGAAATCGCTGCTGCCAACTCATGAGTGAATCTTAGCAGGAATCGGCACAGAACGGCGACGATCACGTTGACTCATAGAAAATGCGCGCGTAGTGGGTATCGAAGAATCACTTGAGAATGCGCGCGTGGCAGTGTGCCTGCCGGGTGCTGTGGATCAGCGTCGGTAGGCCTGGGAGTATGGTACTGACGGTGACTGAACGCAAGGCTGCCACGAAGAAGCTCGCGCTGGAGTATCGGCGCGGGGACAAGACTCGTAAGGGGCAGATCCTGGACCAGATCTACGAGCTGAACTCCTGGCATCGCAGTCACGCCAGGAAGAAGTAAACGCAAGCGCTGGTACTGAAGGACGTGAAACCTCGACCGCCACGTCCCACGATCTATGGGGAGTCGGTGATCGCAGCGTTGCGGTTCTTGCGGGCGGCGCAGGGCACCCCGTGTGGGCGTTTCTGGTGCCCGGTTGCGTCGGGTCGGCGAGTTGGATGTCGATGATGAGACGGCGGCGCTGCTGTTGAAGATCGCGCTGGCCACTATCGACCGGCGGTTGGCCGCCTCGCTGAACTCACGGTGACGCGGGTACCGGTGATCCTGGGCGAGGGTATTCCGCTCTTCGGAATGGTTCCCCAAACCGTTCACGCGCAGCTCATCTCCTCGAAGTCGACTGAGCAGGGCGCAGTTCAGTCCGTCTACCGGTTCGTCTGATGCCTCGCCCGAAAGCCATCAGCGACGAAGCCGTCCTGGCCTCGGTGATGCGGCTCGTGCAACGGATCGGGCCTGAAAACTTCACGCTCGCCGCAGCCGGGCAAGCGTCGGGGCTATCCCCGTCCACCTTGGTGCAGCGGTACGGCTCCAAGCGTGAGCTTCTGCTAGCCGCGGATCGGCATGCCGTCGAGCGGTGGGTCGGCGGCATGGACGAGGCAACAGATGGATCTGCGCTCGACCGGCTGGTTGCAGGCATAGTACAGTCGATCGACGCTGACACCACGGCGACAGAGATGGCCAACTCAGTATCATTGCTGCAAATCGGACTCGCTGACGATGAGTTTCATGCCTCAACCAAAGCCGGTGCGACGAGATTGCACGTGAAGATCGTCGAAAGGCTCAGCGAAGCGGAATCGGGCGGAGAACTGCGACGAGGAGTCGAACTCGATGCGCTCGCTGAAATGATCGAGGTCACCTACCACGGTGGAATGATCCACTGGGCCATCCACCGCGACGGGTTACTGGTCTCCTCCCTGAAGGAGAAGTTCCTGCATCTCCTTCAGCCCTATCGAACCTGAATGATGGCGCGGCTACTTACGCGATCCAAAGGTGCACTGTTAGTCAGCGAGTACAGAGCCGGCCGCGCTCGCCGCGAACACCCGGGGATGAGTGTCATCAACCAGCGCCGCAACGCACGAGATACCCGCACACCAGCCGACGGCACCCGTGCCGGAATCCAAGAACTCCGCGATCGCCTGAACGCTCGTCGTCAGCAATGCAGCGGTCGCCAAGCACATCAACCGCATCTTCGCCGAGCTCAACCTCGACGCCGACGACACCGACCACGAGCGGGTCCGCGCTTTCTTGACCTACCCGCAGGAATAGCAATGAGATGCGCCGGCATCACTCGGCGTGAGCGCGGTCGTATCACCGCAGTGACCGGAAGAACTCCCGCACGTCGTCCAGCAGCAGACCCGGCTCCTCGAGTGCGGCGAAGTGTCCGCCGCGCTCTTCGACATCCGTCCAGCGGACGATGTTGTTCGCTTTCTCTTCGGCGAAGCGCAGTCCGACGTCGTGTGCGAATACGATCACCGCAGTGGGCACCCCGGAGCTGGATGGTGCTGCGCCCCCACCGGCATCCTGCGCATAGCCGACGTACGCCGCCGACCCGCCCGTCGTCGTGAACCAGTAAAGCGACGCATTGTCGAACAGGAACTGTTCACCGACGATCTCCCCGGCAGGCACTTCTGCGGGGTGCGTCCATTCCTGGAACTTGTCGTGGATCCACGCGAACTGGGCGACGGGGCTGTCCGCGAGCATCGCACCAATCAGTCCCGGCCGTGTCGACTGGATCGCGATGTAGCCAAACTCCCTCTGCATGAACTCGCCGACCCTTCGCATTCGATCCTGTTCGATCGGAGTCAGGGCCGCTGCCGTTTCCTCATCGACCTCGCCGACGAATGAGCCCACCGACCCGTTCGCATGCACGCCGATCACACGATCAGGGGCGAGCCGCCCGATCTCGGGAGCGACACCCGCGCCCACATCGCCTCCCTGCACCGCGAATCGGTCGTAACCGAGCCGAGTCATCAGCTCGAGCATCACCGTGGCGATGTCGCTGCGCTTCCAGTCGCGTCCGACCAATGGTGTAGAGAAGCCGAATCCCGGATGCGACGGGATCACGACATCGAACGCATCGGCCGCGTCACCGCCGTGGGCGACCGGATCGGTCAGAGGCCCGATCAGCTTCTCGAACTCGAGGAACGAGCCTGGCCAGCCGTGCATCAGCAGCAGCGGTGTCGCCTCCGGATGCGGCGATCGCACGTGTACAGCGTGGATGTTCTGCCCGTCGATGTTCGTGATGATCTATGGCAGGGCGTTCAGCCGTTCCTCGGTGGCGCGCCAATCGTGCTCGGCCCAGAGCGCGATGAGGCTCTGGAGCTCAGACGACGGGATGCCGGTGCTGCGATCATCCATCGGAAGCGGATGCTCGAACCGAGCGTTCGCGAGGCGTGAGCTAAGGTCTTCGACCGCGTCCTCCGCGATCTCGACGCGAAAGGGCTGGACGGTCTCGTTCGCGTGCATGTTTTCCTTCTTTTGGACAGCGTAGTAAGTCAAGGAGGGGCGAGGCCACTGGTGCACTAGCTGACAACAGGTTTGTCCGGCAACTGCGAGCATCCCTCGTTTACCTGTAAAGGTGTTGCCGCCACCTCGGCGGAGAGTGGTCAAGCAGGTGCGCCCGCAGATGTGAGAGATTCCTGAGGATTCTCGGGTGAGAGGCGTCCTGCGGTTGCAAGGATTGTTGTTCCCCAGATAAACCAGCCTCCGTAGACGAGTAGCCCAGTGGCGGCATCTTCTCCAGGGCTTTTCGCGACGCCCCACAAGCCGGACATGCCAAGAGACAGAAGAATGAGACCGCCAATGAGAGCCGTGGGCCGCATCCACGTCGGCGATGGACAGTTCCACCAGCGCAAAGCAAGAGCCAGAGCAGGTGTCGCGATGAGAGAGACTGCCACTGTCGTGTAAAAGGTGGGATCAACAACGCCCACCGTGCCGGGCGGGGCCGCAACGTCGATCCCGAGCGCCCAGAGCGTCTTGAGCGTCGGGTAGACGAGAGAAGCAGCGATACCGGCTATTGGCACCCATATGGGCACCATTACACGTAGATCTTTCGACGGTCTGAGCGGATTCGGCAAGAACCACAAGCTGAGTAGCATGATCGCCGCCCCGATTGAGACAGAACCGGAGATCAGATCTACCGGGAAAGGAATTGCTCCCACCACTCGCAACAGATGCAGGAGCAACAGCGTGCACGCGGAAGGTAGCAGCAGTACCGTCGCGATGAGCAGCCCGGCGTAGCGCTGCCCCGTGTTCCGCGCTAACAAACGCGCTGTTATAGCAACTGCGACACCAGCCAGGACGAACCATCTGGGTGAATTGTCTGCGACGTAATCAGATGCTGAATGAAAGCATGCAAGTGTTCCGGCGGTAGCACCGATGCCGAGACCGACCCAGCTGATTGTCAGCTTTCGGTTCTGCAGCCAAGAGGATCCCGATTCGAACGCTCCTTTCCTGCTTTGACGGCGCAACGACTTGGTGTGGCTGGCGCGGGAGGACGAAGCCTCTCCGATCATTCGATCTCGTGAGTGTCGTTCTTCGGCTTCCCGTGAGCGCTCAGCCATGATTTCTCGAGCTAAGTGGACATTGATGTCGTTCATAATTTCTCCATACAGGCAGAAGGCCATTCATTCGGCCGGATGCATTGCGGTAGGGCCCTCGCCCCGGGCAGCCAACCACTATCTGGTTCAGTTGGGAGAGGTGCCTTTCACCCGGCGAATGAACGCAAAGACGGCAACCAATTCAAGGGGACCCCAGAAGAGCGTTGGAGCGTAACACAGCACCATCACCACGAGCGCGCTTCCTTGCACTAACCCCTGATCTGGCCTTGATCCACCAGCCAGACCCACCACTGTCGCAATTGTGAACAGGTATGTCACGGCGCAACCGCCGATGACTCCGGCAGCAATGGGGATCCAATGAGGGATTCTCCGGCCACGGATTCGTTCGCCCCATGGGCGCACGAGGCCGACCGCGAGGAATCCGGCCGTTAGCTGCACGAGACTCAGACACCAGACATACACCTGGTCCTCAGCATGTGCTGCGCGCAGATCGGATGTACCCGGCAAGAGTCCCATTATCATCAACACGCGCCATATCGCAGAGGGCACCGTTGAAGCGAATGCCCCCCATGCCGCAATTTGAGCCATGAGTGACGGTGGTCTCCAGCAGTTGAGGTGACTGTTTGGAGGTTTTAGAATTTCTATTCTAGAAGCCATATTCATAAATTACAGGCATAATGGGTCCATGGCAAGACCTTCGAAGTTCTCTGTTGACGAAATCCTCGACGCCGCAGCCGCGGCCGTTTCGGCACACGGACCCAAAGTGACCATTGCTCAAGTCTCGGAGGAGATGGGCGTTCCAGTGGGATCGATCTACCACCGATTCCCTTCGCGCATTCATCTGATGGCGAGTCTTTGGCTTCGGTCGGTACAGCGCTTCCACGTAGGGTTGCTGGAAACTGCAAGCATCACCGACCCTTACCAGGCAATGCTTGCCCAGGCAGTGCATCAGCCGCAGTTTTGTCGGGAGCACCCTAACGACGCCTTGGCCATGACTCTTTACGGTCAAAGCCAATTGCTCGATGTCGCTCCGCCTGAACTTCGCCCTGCAGTTGCTGAAATCAACGACAGCATTTGGAGCCTTGGCAGGGAGCAGATGTCTGAGTACTTCGGAACTGTTGAGGACGATGTGGCCGCTATCGTTGCTTTGGCAATACGGCAAACTCCATATGGGATGATCCGCTCGTACGTGAGAGACCAGCACACCGTTCCGGCATGGCTGGATGACGCCGTCCGCGCGGCAGCCGACGCTATCCTCCAGCTCGCCGGGAAGCGCGCTGCGAACTGGTTACGCGAGTAAACGTCATTCGGCCGCAGTTGGAGCTGAAGCAGGTTCCAGCACTTCTCATGATCAGCTTTCGCAACGGCTCAGGACCCGTGTTTCAGGTCAATGCAGATCGCCTCGACATGCTCACGAGACGATGGACGGACATATCGAATCCACCCTCTGGCGGAGACGACATGAACCAGCAGCATTAGCGCCCTTCGACGCAGGAAATCGATTGCAATAGCCAGGCGTCGACACCTTCGCCTCAGGGGATGCCTCTGCGGCGAGAACTCGATCTCCTATGAGACCGCACGCCCTCGGCGCACCGGGCCAACGGACGCATCAGCCAGCAATCGGGCGCCGGGTCAACTCCGACGCGAACGCCCGCAAGGCGTGAGTCGAGAAATTCTCGCTCGTCCAGGCAGAGAGTATACCCACGAGGCTATCCCTCATCAGCGGGCCGAAAAGAGAGTGTTGCAGCCACATCGACAGAAGACGGGCCACCCGGGTAACCGGCCTGGGAAATGAGCACGGCCCCAAAAGCCGCGCTCCAGAATGTCTTCACAGCACGGCCGAGGTCTTGATCTGTCGTCCATCCACGTTCTTCCTGCACACCCTCCAAGAACCGTTCGGACTGCCGGAAGAGGAGGCTGAGTGAAGTTTCGACAGAAGGTTGGACTGCAGGGTTCCCACGAGCAAGCGCGAGCGCACTCACGATAGCAGTCGTCGATGGCATGGTGAGAGCGGTGCGCGCGAGTACTGCACGCAAAGTGTCCGGTGTGGACGCCCTTTGCCCCGCCTTCCGAAGTCGTTCAGTGTCTCGCAGCAGGAGCCCGAATGCGGCGTCGATGTACAGCGCGTCTTTCGAACCGAAGTGATAGGTGATCTGGTTGGGGTACTCACCGGCCGCCTCCGCCAGCTCACTCACCGTGACGTCCCCGTATTCACGGTCACGGAAGAGCTCCATCGCAGTGGCTCGAATCCGGCGCCGCGTGTCTGCTCCTCGAGCGGTGTAACTGCGTTGCTTATGTTCGCCCATAACACCATTGTATGGGATACTAGTAACTTGTACATCATACAAAAAGGAGAACTCTTATGAGAATTGCGATGACGGGATACGGCGCGGTGACCCCGCTCGGCGACGACGTGGAGGCCTTGTGGCAAGGATTGGTCACGGGGCGCTCGGGTGTACGCGAGTTGGACCGGCTTGATGACACCTGGAATGACCTTCCGGTACGAGTCGCTGCCCCCGTGACAACCGACCTAGAAGCAGCGCTTGGGCGTGTCCGTGCGAAGAAGCTCGACCGAAGCCAGCAGATGGCTCTTATCGCTGCCGATGAGGCGTGGCGAGACGCTGACGTTCGTGACTGTGACCCTGAACGCTTGGCAGTGACCGTAGGGACGGGAATAGGTGGCGTGCAGACACTACTCGCCCAGGACGACATACTTGAGAACTCCGGTCCGCGTCGAGTATCACCCCGCGCTGTACCGATGCTGATGGCCAACGGCGCCACAGCTCAGATCAGCCTTGAGTACATGGCCAAGGCCGGAGTCTTCACACCCGCTTCGGCCTGTGCGTCGGGAGCCGAAGCCATCACCATGGGCGCTCGACTCATCCAATGCGGCGATGCAGATGTGGTGATCGCGGGAGGAGTCGAGGCAGCCATTGCTCCGCTCACCCTCGCCGGGTTTGCGCAAGCACAGGCCCTCGCCAAGCCAGATGGAGGTCCAGTTGATCGACTATCGCGACCGTTTGACATTGACAGACGAGGCTTTGTACTCGGCGAAGGAGCCGGCGTCGTGATCCTTGAAAGCGAAAACCATGTAGTCGCGCGTGGCGGTCGGGTCCACGCGTGGCTTGCTGGATGGGGTATCACTTCCGATGCTTATCACATCACTGGCACCGAGCCGGGCGGGTTCAGCCAGATTCGGGCCATCCGAAAGGCACTTGCAATCAGCGATCTCAGCACCAGCGACATCGATCATGTAAACGCTCATGCGACCGGTACACGCGTCGGCGATCGTACCGAGGCTCAAGCACTCTTTGAGGTGTTCGGTGACAACGTGTCGGTCACTGCCCCGAAGGGCGCGCTGGGTCACTTGATCGCAGGGGCTGGCGCCCTTGAGGCGATAATCACGGCAAAGACTGTAGAGTCCGGAGTCATTCCTGCGACCGCGAATCTGCAGCGAATGGACCCTGAAGTCTGTCTTGATGTGGTCCAAGAGACACGCCACATGTCGGTACGTAGCGCGGTCAGCAATTCCTTTGGGTTCGGCGGACAGAACGTAACACTCGCCTTCTCTGCGGTATAGAAGTTCAACGTGCATGCTGCACGGACATCGAGCTGCCTTGCTGTTCGAACAGTCGCAGAGATGCCACTTCGCGTGCGACACCTTGCCGAGTGTGAAGAATTCTGGACGGTCAGATGAGGAGCGAGCGGCACGAGTGCCACTCGCTCCTCATCCTGTCAGAGGTCACTCGAATAATATGGCAGCTCGATGTCGGTGGATTTGTTGAACTGCTTCTCCATGAATCCTCGCACCGGCCAGCGGGTGGCCCAGGACATCGAAGCCTGGACAAGACGGATCGTGAGCTCGTTCATCGGGGCGAATCCTCCCGTGCCGCCCGCGAGCTGCTGGGCACCTTGGGCATAGGGGCGCACTATCCGGTCGTAGGCTTCGAACGCGGCAACATGCCCCGCCCCGCTGCCGAGTTCTCCTGCCAAGACGTAGGCGCCGACGAGGGCGACGCTCGTGCCCAGCCCACTCAACGGGCTCGGACACGCCGCGGCATCGCCAATCAGCGCAACCCTGCCGTTGAACCACCGATCAAGGTCGACCTGACCCATACCGTCTAAGGAGAAATCCGACGCCGTGCGGGCGGCCTCGAGAAGGCGCGCTGTGTGCCATCCAGCCCCTGCGAATCGCTCGTCGAGGAGAGCAACCTGCGCGAGGCGGTCGCGCCGATCGTAACGGATCGTCTCGCCTCTGCGGGGCCGGAAGCTCAGCGCGGCCTTGGACTCCGTGCTGATTCGGCCCGGCCGGATGGATGCGACGAGCCCGCCGGCACAGTTGTACGTCTGATACCAGCCGTCGAGGTCGTCAAACGCGGGTGCTGTGAACCACGCCGTATACAGCCCTAAAGAATTGACGAATTGTTCCTCTGGCCCGAACGCGGCGGCGCGTGCACTTGAATGCAGACCGTCAGCACCGATAACGAGGTCAAATCGGCGTGCCGGTGCGTGGCGGAAGACGACGTCAACGCCGTTGGCGTCCTGGGCGAGCTCCGTAATGGTGTCATTGAAGAGATATTCCACCTCGTCGCCGATTCGGCGGTTGAGCAGGTCAACGAGGTCGCCGCGGAGGATCTCGATCTCCGAGATGAACCCCTCCCCGTCGAAATCGTCAGAGCTGATGGCCGCCCGACTGCGGCCGTGTTCGTCTACCCAGGAGATGCCGGCCTGTTCGAGGCCAATGCTGCGGGCATCTTCAAGCATGCCCATGCGTTCGACCACGGTGCGCCCTGCGCCACGCAGATCCACCGCCTGTCCGCCTGCGCGCGGAGCCGGCGCGATCTCGACGATAGTAACGGCGAAGCCGTAGTTGCGTAACCAGTACGCACACGCAAGTCCGGCGATGCTCGCCCCTGAAATAAGTATATGCCTTTTGTTCATGGTGCCCAACGTACGAACAGTTCCTGCCAGCGAGCAATCGCGTACTAGTACGGTGGCCGTCTTCGACCTGCCGATGGCGGTGACTACGGTGCTTGCCTTCATTCAGTGTTCTAGTACAGGATGAAGTAGTGAGCACCTCGTCGTCGACCATCGCTGCTGAACTACGCGCGCAAATTAATTCTGGGGTCTTGCTACCGGGAGACCTTCTCCCCTCTGCGCGAGAGATCATGCGAACCTGTCACGTCGCCATCGCCACGGCCAGCCGGGTGCACGCGATATTGCGCGCCGAAGGACTTGCGCTGCCAGTGCCAGGAGTCGGAACCGTCGTGGCGGAAGATCGCAATAGCGAAGCGCCCCGCCTTCGTACTCGCCAGCCGAAGAACCGACAAACACAATCCGCGACTCACGGCACTGTACGGCTCAATGCCGAATGGATCACGGCCGCCGGCGTCGCGATCGCCGACGCCGAAGGCGTGGAAATGGTCTCGATGCGCAGAGTCGCTCATCTGCTGCAAACCCAACCGACCTCTCTGTATCGGCACGTGACCAGTAAGGAAGACCTCGTCGCCAGGATGGTGGAGCATGCCCTCAGGAAATGGTCTCCCGGAGTCGAAGCCGGGGACTGGCGTGATCGGCTGATCGCGGGCCACCGAGAGCTCTGGCGGGTCTTTCGTCGTCATCCTTGGCTCGCACAGCAGCTTTCCGTAACCCGTCCACAGCTCCTCCCGGCTGCGCTGGCCTTCGCCGAATGGGCTATCCAGACATTCAAGCAGGCTGGCGTCAGCACCGAGGAGGCGTTCGAGGCACACCTGCTCCTGTTTACACAGATTCGCGGCATGGCTATCCTGCTCGAGCCGGAGGCTGAGGCTGAAGCAGCTTCGGGGGTCGATGCCGACACGTGGGTCGAGGAGCACATGAGCACGTTGCGAGATCTGACTCATCGGGACCATCACGCAGGCTTGCAGGCGCTCGTCGGATCCGGCTATGAACTCGATTTGGATCAACTCTTCGAGCGCGCCCTGGGGCTTCTCCTCGATGGCATCACCTCGCGGCTCCATTCCTAGTCGGCACAGCTAACCCGACGAGGGTACTCGAGCATATGAGCCAACCGACTGAAGAACGAGACCGAATATGCAGCGCGAGACAGGGGTGGGTCTGAACGCCCTGATTTGATGCGGCGAACGAGCTCTTGCGGTAGCCGGCACAATTGTGAGCGGCTATGGCTTGATCGCACGGGTCGCGATGTACGCCGGGAGATACTGCGCAGTAATGTCTGCGTGATGTGGCGCTTCAACAAGGTCAGTGAGCATGAAGCCTGCCACCAGTTGGCCGCCGATCTGCTCCGTCAGCGAGTGGCTGTACTCGATCGGCCCGTCTCCGTAGGCGCGCATTCGGCCGACCTCCGAGAGGTCGAGCGAGCTAAAAGGCAGCCGATGGCGCACGACAAGCGATTGCTGATCGAGCGATTCCTCATCGAAGAGGTAGACGTCGGGGTTCATGAACCCGGTCAGGAGCAGACCACCGGGCCGCAGGACGCGGAACGCCTCCGCCCAGACGGGCGCGAGGTTGGGGCAGAACACCGTCGACACGGGGTTAATAATGAGGTCAAAGGCGTCGTCTTCAAACGCACTGAGGTCGCGCATATCGCCCAGGACGGTGCGAAGCTCCAAAATCTCGCGCGAGGCGACCTGGTCATCTCGGGCGAGTTGCTTGGGTGAGATGTCGAACACCGTTACGTTGGCACCTGCGGCTGCGAGTACGGGACCCTGCTGACCTCCACCGGAAGCGAGACAGAGTGCACGAACACCGGCCATCTCGGCGGGAAACCAATTGCGAGGTGTCGGTTCGTGTCCGATGAGGACCACGGACCAGTCGCCTTCACGCGCACGATCAATGATTTCGGGGCCGACCGGACGAGACCATTCGATATCGGCGTCGACAAGAGCATCCCAGGCAACACGATTATGCGCGACCGGGTCGAAGTTTTCTCCCATGCGTATCGACTTTAACACGCCGCTGGAATGCCTTGGCGCTTTGGGAATCCGTGAGTCAGGCCGGTGGCAATCGCGCGGCACAGGCGGAGCAAGATCTAGGACATGCCAATTTTGGCTTCCCCAACGTGAGCCGTACTTCGTATCAAGGTGACTGAGTCACTCGTCTGGCGAGACGCATCATCAGCGCGGAATCCGACCGACTGGTAGTAAGCGATTGCGGCTTTATTCGAACGTTGGATCACAGCCCGGATATGCTGCACTCCGGCCGCCTCCGCGAGGGCTGATGTCGCATGTGAGAGGTTCCGGCCAACACCCGAGCCTCTCGCACGGTCAGTAACGAATGTGGCAATGTCCGCCATGCCCTGCGGCAAGTCATCATGAAAGCGTTCCAAGGCCTGAAAACCCAGGATTCCATTATCGGACAATGCGACGAGACAACATATGCAGTGAGGCCCGGTGATAAACCATTCCCTGAATTCTGAGCCAGTCAAGGGCGTATCGATCGCGGTTTTACCACCTTCGGCAATGACGCTGTTCAGTAGGCCGGCCAGCTCGTCTGCGTCCTCGGCATCAGCGTGACGTATGTGCATAAAACTATACTAGTACCTTCATGGAGGTACAATCGAACGTCTTAGGCAGACGCACCAGAGTGGTCAGTCCCGCGCCCAGCGTCGCTATCACCCTATAAGCAACTTGTGCCGATATAATCTGCTTCCTACTTCGACATCCCAGTCCCGGCTCAGATTGAGTAACCCGCAGTTTCTGGTTTCGTGGACTCTAGCCGAGAATTTTACAATTCGAAGCAGCGAATCGCGTGATCGTACATGGAGTCATTCTCGCATGGCTTGGAAAAGACGTATAGGTGTTCGAATCGCCGAGTTCCTACTGTGAAGAGCTTCATTCTAGCTCGGCTCCTTTGGACAGCTTCATCCCAGCACGAGTCGGCGGGCCGAGTCCGCTAATCCCGAAGCCGCCTCGGCGAGCAGGGAATCTTCAGAGTCCTTACCCGCGCGGACGTACCGCCCGGTGAATGCGTCCAAGGTCCCCGAGACCAGAGCCAAGGCCAGGTCTGTGAGCTGCTTGGGTGAAGTCCAGTCATCACCCTGGCGGAAATCATGGACCGGCATCGACTTCGTCATGGACGTCTCGACGACACCGGGTGCCATTTCGAAGATGCGCAGCCCCTTGTCATGCCCGAAGTGAACGACCGAGTCGGCGATGCGGAACAGTGCTGCCTTCGACGCCGAATACACGGCATACGCCGGCGTTCCTTTCGCTCCCGACCCGGAGTTGAGGTCGATGATCCGGCTGGGACGGCCGGTCGCCTCGGCGCTGGCCATCAGCACCGGCGCGAAAACGTTGATCATAAGCGCGACGCCGAGCACGTTCGCGTCGACGACGCCTTTGAGGCTCTCCGGGTCGGCGTCCCACAGCGGACCCTCGGTCGATTCGATGCGCCCGGCATTATTAATGAGCACCTGCAGGCGCTTGCCCGTCGACTTCTCGAGCCCAGCGACAGAGTCACGCAGCTGGTTCACTGCAGTGATGTCATCGGTGCGCAGACCGACGCCGGTCACCG
>Ga0079226_10002697_pt1 | contig 13690 bp, 14 predicted proteins | sample Poulit2014_FD_76345 | JGI IMG/M metagenome (GOLD analysis project Ga0079226, IMG submission 76345) | Agricultural soil microbial communities from Georgia to study Nitrogen management - Poultry litter 2014 | ecosystem: Environmental > Terrestrial > Soil > Agricultural land | place: USA: Georgia... | reverse complement strand
TATCTTGGACCTACTGTCTTTATCCCGATCTCAGTCTTCCATTTATCATCTGCTGGCAGTGCAAAAACAAGACATCTCATGCCGAATTTCAATCCTTCAGTTGTGATCGGCATACCTGTTTCCAAATCCAATACAGTGATCAGGTCAGGTGTGAGGCAATGTGGTATTCCATCGACTAGACAAACTAGATTTTCATTCTGAAATTCCAAAGTACAAATGGATGTCTGGTCCTCATTCAATCCCATTAATGTAGCTTTTCCTTTTACAAAACCGCCCACTGTTCGACGTTCCACATCCTGCACTTTACCTTGAAATAAAACGGATCCATTAAATATTTTCTGTAATACCTTTATTGGCTCTTTAGAATCCATAATAACTTCTCCAATATTAATTGAAGTTGAAACAGTGTGTAGAATAGAGTACTCTTCAAGCTCCTGTTTATCCAATAGATAGACTCCATTCAAGATAGATCCGCCCATTACACTCGTCAAAGTCCTGGCGATTTTTTCTGTCCACATTCCGTCGATTGTATTTATAATCACAGTATTACCTTTTTCATCTGCAAATACAGCAGGTGTATTATGAATTCCGTTAATATTGAATGTGTCCATTTGCATCTCAGGAAAAGCACGCCCCATACCATCAGCGTCTACGAGTGGTACTCCATTGATCGCTGCAAATATGATGGGGATCATAGAATTAACTCCACCTGCTTCAATCGGCATAATGGCATCAATTTTTCCACCATAATATTTAGCAAATTCATCATAAAGTCTTGAGAAAGATTCAAAGCTAGGAATCTTCTCTACCAAGACCGTTGGTGCGCCTACCATAGCGAACGTTGCAACCGTATCATCAGGGTCTAGTTCCGCAACTGTAATCATCCTTACTTTGCCATACTGATCAATAGCTTGTTGGGCCATCAACTTCCCGACATGTGGATCCCCGCCACCTCCTGTTCCTAAGAGAGAAGCACCAATTGCCAATTTGTTTATATCCTCTTTATCTAGATACTTCATTTTTTCACCTCTGCAGACAAACCATTCATTAGCCATTTACTTACAGCCATCTGAAGAATGAAAGCAAGAAGAAAAGCATCCATTGCGGGTGCATTAGTTAATGTGAACCATTCAAATCCGAGTGGGGCAGCAGATGTAGCGAATGCAGCAAATATAGCTATCGCCCAAATAATGAGACTATATGGGTTCACTTTTTTGATATCATTCACCTTGGCAAAATCATAAGCACTTCGGCGAATAATATAATCTGCTGCGTAAATACCTCCAACAGGAGGAATCATGATACTTAATATATTAAGGAATGTGATGAAATTTGTATAAATGCCTGTGATAGCAAATGTAGTACCAACAACCCCTGCTAATATAGTAATGATATATTTGGGTACTGTTTTAAAAACAACTGAGAAACCAAGAGCCGAGGAATAGAGGTTCGTATTGTTCGTGGTCCATTGGGCAAGAATTAGTACGAGCATACCACCTGTCCCCCAACCAATACCAATCATAATGGCGACAACATCTACTTCCGTTGTTGCTTTAGCCAATAGAATCGCAATAAGAAGAACGATAGAGTATCCAACAAAATATCCTAATAATGAAGAAATGACTGTATCCTTTGTACCTTTTGCGTATCTTGAGAAATCGGGTGCTATGACTGCACCAACAGCTAGCGAACCGATGACAAGTGAAATTCCTGTACCAATAGTGATAGGTTCTGCTGCCAGGGTAGCATTGTTTAATTCAGATAGAGAGTAGTTGTTCAAAACAATGATTGTTGAGCCGACGAGAAGGATGCCGAGAAGTGGCACTGCTACAATACTGAGTTTCTCTATCGCTTTATAACCAATCATGGATGTTATTGTCATCAGAGCACCGCCAATAATCATCAACAAAGTGCGATTTATCTCTATGCCAAAAACAGACTGGATGACATTCAGCAGACTGGATCCGAAGAGGTCAAGTTGAACACCGAACCATCCGAACAATGAGATTGCAATGACAATCGATACCAGGTAGGCACCGTATCGTCCCATAGCAAAAGAAGAAATCATCGATGTTGAAAGTCCAGTTTTATTTCCTGGGATACCACACAATATATTCAGAATGGCTAGAAGAAATGTTCCTACAAAGGATACAATAATTGCTTGTGACAAACTCATGCCACTACCGAGTGCACCCCCCAATGCGGTTGCGGATAATGCGATAATGCCTGCAATCCATACCATGGTCAGTTGGAACCAACCTTTTCTCTCAGACTCTGGTACGGGACGAACTTCATAATCTTCTATCAAACGTTGCCCTTCTTTACTTTTCACGTTATCTAAAACATTACTATCTGCTACTTCTGTTTTCATATTATTCCTCCTTTAGCATGGCCTTCATAGCCAATCTCATTAAATTTTTTGCATGATTGATTTCTGCTTCAATCCGTGTATCTGAATAAATGATACTGCCCCAGAAAACTCCATTACCAATTAACAGGAATGTTTCGATTAGACTTTTAGTAGTATCATCATCAACATCCTTATACTCTGACTGAATATCTTTATAGAGTTTACCGTAAAGCCATTGATTATATTGGTTTAGATACTGCTCTACTTCCATTTTGAAATCATTGTTCGCACTCTCCATCAGTCGAAGATAGACTGATGTCTCCTCTCGGTTTTCACGATGGTGTCTAGCAATTTTTTCAAGCATAAACTCAAGACGTGTCAGGAGATCTTCATGCTCATGCTTGAAATATTCATCAGTCATGGCCTTAAAGTGGTTGGAAAGTACTTTGAATAATACTCTGCTGACCAAATCATCCTTATTCTTGAAAAAATAATAGATGGATGCGGCTTGAATATCACAATCTTTTGCAATATTCTTCATAGTCGTGCCTTCGTACCCATGAATTGAAAGGTGTTTAAGGGTAGAAGTAAGAATTTTTTCCTTTGTCATAATTTCACCTACCTAATACTTGTTAGGTATCATAACACGAAAATTTTTAATAGTAAATGTTTTCTGATAACTATATATAGAATTAACAGAAAACATTAGGTTTGGAGACTGAGAACTGTCGCTCCCCAGGACATTTTTCCGATTGGGAACAAATTTTAAAATTGGATATTAAAAACCGAATAATGGTGTTTTTTAATCACTGTCCATTACTCGGGCAGCAAGGTCATTGTATATCTGCAACATCTCTTCGAGATCCTTAATCAGTACAGAATCATTTGGAATATTGTTTGCACTATAGTACTGTCTAATAATATGAGATTTCTCATATCCTCTCCCATATTTACCTTCCTTTTGAGATCAATGTTTGATACATAATCCGTGCCTGGGTGTGGACATACTATATCCTTGAACTTAATGGATACCTTCTGAACTTTTTCATTCGCGAGTTCGTTGTCTTCATATTTATTTTTGTAATAAGTCCATCCTTGATTAAGACTAAGATACAATCCATCCATCTGTTCATCGAAAAGATAGACTAAATAGTATCCTTCGTGAGTGCTTACATGGACATTCTTATCTTTCAAGGCAATTTTCAACCAGGGAATCCATGTCCAATACTTCTTTAATACGATTTTTCAATACATTTCTCATTGTTATCCTCCAACTCTTAGTCTCAATTTCTATTATATATTTATAATGAGTATACATAACTTGAAACTAATCTGAATTATCAATTATCTTCTTCCTCTTAGTGTGAAAAAAGTGAGCTTAACAGTAAGGAAGACTTTAACTTATACTATTTATAGAAAGGAGAAAGCATTTATGGAAGCGCTTAACTATAGGGAAAAAGAAATTATCAATCTTTTAAATGAATCAAATAAAATTCAAACTGGCGTTGACCTCTCAACTTTATTAAATGTTTCAACAAGAACCATTAGAACAGATATTAAAAATATTAACCATGTATTAAAAGAGTATGATGCAAATATCATCTCGATAAAAAGTAGAGGTTATCTTTTAGAGATTTATAATTCAAACAAATTTGATTTGTTCAAACTTAATAACTTTATAGAAAAGGATAATTTCGTAGACTCTATCATTAAGGAACTATTAATTCACTCTTACCATAGCTATCCACTCTTTCAACAAGCTTTAGCAGACAAATTATTTACTAGTCTTTCTTCTCTTAAAAAATTATTACCGAATGTAATAAAAAAAATTGAGAAGTATAATCTTAGTTTGAGAGCAGATAACCAAGACGGTCTTTTGCTAGTGGGGAATGAAGAAGAAATACGCCAAGCAATCAAGTTTTTTCTTATTGATGAGAGTTCTTCTTCTGTAAATTATCCTGATGTAATACTTCCAGTCGATCATTTTGAAAAAATCAACAAGGAGATTGATAGTTTATCTTCAATGCACACCATTAAGCTTACTGATGATGCTAAAAGAAACTTAGGAATGAATATTCTGATTGCAATAAGTAGAACTGAAATTAATAAATTTATTCACTACGAGCAAGAAGAAATAAGTAATATTGAACGAACTGAAGAATATAAGATGGCATTAACCTTACAAGATAATCTGCAAAAATTAATAGGTAACTCTTTAGAAAATGAAACTCATTATATCGCTAAAAATATTATTACTAGTGGTAAACTTCATAATTTTAATATCAATTATTCTGAGGTAGACATTAATTGGATTATCGATAGTATTTTGAAATCAATAGTAAAAAGAACATCTATTAATTTTCAAAATGATTCTGATTTAAAAACAGGACTGTCTATACATCTTAATGTAGCATTTAACAGAATAAAATTTAAAACTAAAGTAAAAAATGATTCTTTAAACACCATCAAAAGTGATTATCCAGTAGCATTTGAATTAGCAATAATAGCTAGTCAAGAGATTAAAAAATTACTCAGTTTGACATTGGGTGAAAGTGAAATTGGATATATCGCCATACATTTTGGAGTTGCTTTAGAAAAGTTTAGAGAATTAGAAAATAAAAAGATTAAAAAAATCATTGTTCTTTGCGGTTCAGGCATTGCAACATCTACATTGATAAGAGAAAAAATCAAAAGTCATTTAAATAATTATATTACCGATATACAAACAATTAGTCTTGCGAATTTTGATAACAAACTAATTGATCAATCAGATTTAATTTTGACAACGATACCGGTTACAAATAAATCTGAAAAAATTATAAGAATAAATACAGTTTTAAGTAATCAAGAGTTAGATAAAATAGGGAAATATTTTGAAGAAAATAATTCAAAAGAGGCGATGAATATAAGAGAATTTTTTGATGAAAAACTTTTCATTAAAGAGGTACAAAAAAATACTAAAGAAGAAGTTATGCATTATATAACAAACTTAATGATAGAAACGGGATATATTGACTCAATAACAAAAAAATCAATTTTTGACAGAGAAAATATCGCTTCAACAGAACTCGGAAGGTTAATGGCTATTCCTCACCCATTAGATAACAAATCTGAAGTACCAATTATTGCTATTTGTATTTTAAAAAACCCAATATTATGGGATAAACAGAAAGTTCAAGTTATTTTAGTTTTCAGTATACCTCATAAAGATATTGAAGTCTGGGAGATAATATTCAGAGAAATTTACACTTTCCTCTACGAAGAACTTGGAATCAATAAACTAATTAACGACTTTGAATACGAAGATTTCATATATAGTTTAGAACAAGGTAAAAGGAGAGTTTGATTATGGGGTTAATTGAATTCACAAAAAACAATGTTGCATTAAAGGTCGATGTTGAAAATTGGGAAGATGCAGTCCGCAAATCAGTGTCTATGCTTGAAAAAAATAATCATGTAGATTCTTCTTATGTAGAGTATATTATACAGAATATAAATGAATATGGACCTTATATTCTTATACATCCAGGTTTAGCGATCCCACATAGTAGACCAGAGAACGGTGTGAATAATATCGGATTTAGTTTATTAACTTTAAATACCCCAGTTCATTTTTCAGAAAATGATGATTCTGTAAAAGTTTTAATCAGTTTTTCGGCAGTCGATAATACGAATCATTTAGAAATCATCAAAATGATTGTTGATATTGTTGAACATGGATTAATAGAAAAATTACCATATGTGAATACAATACACGAATTAAACAAACTGATGGAGGAGGTAAGTTTTAGTGATTAAGACAGCAATAATATGTAGTGGTGGAGATGGTTCGGGTGTAAATTCTGTAATAGATACTATATCGAGAAATGCGCAGGTTGATCTTTATGGTTTCGATGATAGTTTTGATGGAATAATTAATTCTAATCCTATTCACTTAACCCAAGACCGTTGTAGTCATCATTCATTAGATGGAAAACAATTAATCAAAACATCAAGAAGTAAAGAACCATATGAAAAAGAGGGACGACAACGTATAAAGCATAAACTACAAGAATACCATTTTGAATATTTAATTATTTGTGGAGGAAATGGTTCAAAAAAAGCTGCTAAATTACTTGAAGAGGACGGAGTAAAAACAATTTTTGTGCCTATGACAGTCGATAATGATATAGATGGAAGTGATTACTCGATTGGCTTTGATACAGCTTTAAATAAAATCACTAATATTGTACATGATCTTCATGATACAGCACATAACATGCCAGGAAGAATTTTCATGGTTGAAGTTTTAGGTGGCGATTGTGGAAATTTAGCTTTGCATGGAGCTGTGGCAAGCGCTTCTGACATGGCAATCATCCCTGAATTTTCAGTGAGTTACGAAATGATTTCTAATAAAATCAGAGAAAAGTTAAAATTCCAAGAGTCAATTATAATTATCTGCTCTGAAGCAGCAAATGAAAATGAAGAATATAAAACCGGTGAACAAGGTATCTCTTTTAAAATAGCTAATAATATAGAAAAGATTACTAACATAAGAGTGCGCAAATCTATTGTCGGCTTTTCAATGAGATCAGGAATTCCTACATTTAAAGATTCGCTTATAGCAACTGAAATGGGAGTAGTTGCTACAGAATGTATTCACAGTAATGTTTCGGGCATTATGACTGGTGTGGTTGAGGGCAAAGTAAAGCCCATAGATTTCAATAATCATATAATTTTAGACAATCAATTAAATAAAGACATATTGGAAATAGCTATTAAAAAAGATTTGATTATAAAAGGGGACAATAAAAATGGTTAAGATACTTATGGTTTGTGGCGCTGGATTAGGTAGTAGTTTTGCTATGGAAATGGCAGTAGAATCAGTTGTTAATGAAATAGGATTAGATGCTTCACTAGATCACACAGATATATCTTCCGCCTCGGGAATTCAAGCTGATATTGTTATTGCGGCTAATAATTTTGAAGAGCAGGTGAAAAGATATGGTATGGATTCTCATTTGATCTTTTTAAACAATTTAATTGATAAGAAAGAAATTAAAGAAAAACTAATACCTGTATTAGAGGAGAATAACTATATTTAGTTAGTGTTGAGCTAAAATATATTTTAGCAATTTCTAATAAAGGGGGAGAACAATGATAATTGTTGATTTCATTATTAATAACATATTGACTCAAGCATCAATAACGATAGCATTAGTTGCAATGATTGGTTTGCTTCTACAGAAAAAACCAGGAGGCGAAGTGGCCTCAGGAACATTTAAAACAATGTTAGGTTTCCTTGTATTAGCTGCTGGCTCTTCAATTATTGTGGCGACATTAACGTATTTTGGGGAAATTTTCTCTGAAGGCTTTGGTATGCAAGGGATCGTTCCTTCAATAGAAGCAATCAATGGGCAAGCAATGAACGATTTAGGATTAGGCAACCAAATTGCATTAACTTTCTTAACGATATTTATAGTTAATATAATCCTTGCCAGATTTACAAGATGGAAATATATATTCTTAACTGGGCAAGCGTTACTATGGATGGCGACCATGACAACCATATTTGGTTGGTATGGAGGATTGAGAGGACTTCCATTAATATTACTTGGAGGATTAATAGGTGGAGTTTTTGCAGTTGCAATGCCTGCCATTGCTCAACCATTTGTAAGAAAAATTACCGGTTCAGACGATATAGCACTAGGTCATTTCTGCACAATTGGTTATGTATTCACTGCCGGAATATCTAAACTTGTAGGGAATAAATCACAATCAACTGAAGATATAAAATTTCCTAAAGGATTGTCATTCTTACAAGACACATACTTAGCTGTAGGTGCAGTTATGATACCATTGTTTATGATTACTGCCGCCTTTGCTGGCCCAGAATTTACAAGCCAATATAGTGGCGATCTTAATTATATAGTACATGCATTCTTAGAAGGTGTTCAATTTGTTGTAGGTGTTTATGTTCTATTATCTGGTGTGCGGTTATTACTTGCAGAAATAGTACCAGCGTTTAGAGGTATAGCATTAAAATTAGTACCTGACGCAAAACCAGCTTTAGATGCTCCAGTGCTATTCCCCTATGCCCCTACTGCAGTTACACTAGGCTTCGTCTCTACTACTATAGGCACGGTTATTGCCATGCTATTATTACCATTTGTTGGTTTACCTGTCCTTCTTCCAGGAATGTTGACTAATTTCTTTGCTGGCGGAACTGCTGGCATATTTGGAAATGCTGTCGGTGGCCTCAGAGGAACAATCATTTCAGGAATTGCGCATGGTATTTTTATAACAATTTTACCAGCGTTATTAGTACCTGTGTTCAATGATATGGAATTCATAAATACGACTGCAACCGATGTAGATACAGTAACTGCAGCGTTACTATATGAATGGATTATAAATCCAGTTATTAACTTGTTCAATTGATGGGAGAGTTAAAAGATGAATATTTTCAAGAAGTTTAAAAAGAAAGAAACTAATAATATTCAAACTGAAGACTTTGATGAAGAAACTCTAAAAAAACAAATTGCTCAACATGAAGAAACTTTGAAGGATTCCAAGTATGATGACTTAACTGAAACACTAAATGAATTAGGCAAATTAAATTACCAACTAGGGAATATAGATAAAGCTATTGAATATTATGAATGGAGTATATCTGAAGAAAAAGCATTGGGGACTTCATTTACTGAATTAATGAAGCTATACAATATCAAAAGAAAAGAAGCAGTTGAAGCAAATAATAATACTGAAGTTCAAGAATATTTAAATAAGATTGACGCACTTATGCAACTTTCGAAGGATGTAATGAGAGGTAGAATTTAATAAAGGAGTAGTTATAATGGAAAATTTAAATACCCTATTTAATAAATACAATAATAAGAAAGCCATCGGATCATTTAATGTACACTGCTTGGAAATGTTACCTTCTATGCTGTTGGGTGCTAAAGAGATAGAATCACCTATTATTATACAAACCTCGCTGGGAACTGCCAAATACATTGGATTTGACTTATTAGTCTCTACTATGCAGACATTATCTAGTAGATATGAAATTGATACATGTTTGCATTTAGATCATTGTACTGATATTAAAGCTATAAAAGAAGCTATAGACGTTGGATATACATCAGTCATGTATGATGGATCAAGTTTATCACTCAATGAAAACATTGATAATACAAGAGAGATTGTAGAATATGCACATGCAAGAAACGTTTCTGTAGAAGGCGAAGTAGGGAGTATTGGTGGCGCGGAAGATGGCTTAGTTATCGATGAAGAACAAGCAAAATACACTGATATCACTGAAGCAATACGCTTTGTAAAGGAAACCAATGTTGATGCTTTAGCAGTCGCAATTGGCACTACTCACGGTCAATTTAAGTCAAAAGCTAAAATAAATTATGATTTATTAATCTCACTATCTGAAAATCTCGATAATGTAGGTTTAGTATTACACGGAGGTACAGGAGTTTCTGATGAAGATATGAGAAAATGTGTGAGCAAAGGAATGAAAAAAATTAATGTTGGTTCAGAATTGAATAAATCTTATATTGAACTCGTGAACGAAACTTTTCCACCAGCTTTAGATTCGCCCTTAACTTCACTCAGGAAATTATTAAATCCTGCAAATGATAAAATAAAAGAAATAGTAAAAGAAAAATCTTTGTTGTTTCAATTATAAAAATTAGTTTTTTAATCTTTTTATACAGATGAATGTTATAAAATAACCTTACATCTTGAAACTGTTTGAAGAAAATCAAATTGAAAAATCAAATATTATACAACTCAACTTCCTGAATTCTTATTGTGTTCGGGGAGTTTTTTAAAAAAATAGGGAATAAATTATTTAACCTAATATTAGATAAAGTTGGGAGTTATTTGTCCGATTGAATTTACCACTCAATACTTATCCTTAAATTTTTGATCCATATTTCCTATATAGCGTCTCTCACTATATTAAGCTGGCTTAAGCGATGGTTCGTTTGATTCGTTTGATTTTTCCGTTCTTCTAAGTATGTATTCAGTACTTCATCCATACGGTCTCCCAGTATGTTACTCATTCGTATCCCTCCATGTAAATCGTTTTAACGTCTATTGTATATATTGTAATATCTGTATTCCATTTGTTTATCTTTTCATCGTTATACTTTGCTTTCATTTGTATTTATACGGCTTCTTCTAGTTACATTCTTTCTACATGTATTATAGAATTGAATTAATAGATAAACTATAGGAGTGAATGCAATGGCAGCGTTAGGATTTGAAGAAAAGTTATGGCAATCTGCCGATAAATTAAGAAACAGTATGGATGCTTCAGAATATAAAAGTGTAGTACTTGGGCTTATATTCCTTAAATATGTCTCCGATTCTTTTGAAGAAAAGTTTGAAGAGTTACAGGAAGACGAATATGCCGATCCAGAAGATAAAGATGAGTACACGGCAGAAAATATCTTCTGGGTACCGAAAGAAGCCCGCTGGTCCTACATAAACAGCAACTCTAAAAAACAAGAAATTGGACAGATTATTGACAAGGCAATGATCGCGATAGAGAAAGAAAACGAATCTTTAAAGGGTGTTTTACCTAAAGACTTCTCACGTCCTGGATTAGATAAATCTAAACTCGGTGGGATTATTGATATCTTCACCTTCTCAGTAGGTGATAAAGAAAGTAAAAAACAAGATGTTCTCGGTAGAGTCTACGAGTATTTCATCGCGAAATTTGCGAGTGCGGAAGGTAAAAATGCTGGAGAATTCTACACACCTGCATCGATTGTAAAACTGTTAGTTGAAATGATTGAACCATATAAGGGCAGAATCTATGACCCATGCTGTGGTTCAGGCGGCATGTTTGTACAAAGTGAACGCTTCATCGAAAACCATCAAGGAAGACTCGATGACATTGCAATATACGGGCAAGAGTCTAACTTGACAACATGGAAGCTTGCAAAGATGAATTTAGCGATCCGTGGTATCGATAATAATCTTGGTGAAACTCATGGTGACACATTCCATAATGACCAACATAAGAGCTTAAAAGCTGACTATATTCTTGCTAATCCACCATTTAACGCAGATGAATGGGGTCAAGCAAGCACGCTAGATGATTATCGTTGGAAATATGGTATTCCACCTAAAGGCAATGCTAACTATGCGTGGATACAACATATGGTCTCTAAATTAGCGCCTACGGGCACAGCTGGCTTTGTATTAGCTAACGGGTCAATGTCCACAAGCTCAAATGCAGAGATTGAAATCAGAAAGAATTTGATTGAAGAAGATTTAGTAGAATGTATCGTTACTTTACCAGGACAAATGTTCTATTCTACACAAATTCCAGTTTGTTTATGGTTTATTACTAAAAACAAAGAAAAGAATGGTAAAAACGAACGGAAAAATGAAATATTGTTCATCGATGCAAGAAATATCGGCTATATGGCTACCCGTACTCTTAAAGAATTCTCAGATGAAGATATTACAAAAGTAGCGAGTGCTTTCCATGCTTGGAGAGGTACAAGCGATGACCAGTATGAAGATGTCAAGGGGTTCTGCAAGGTTGCATCAATAGATGAGGTTGGAAGCCATGAATATATCCTAACACCAGGTAGATATGTTGGGTTGGCTGATGTTGAAGAAGACTCTGAACCATTTGAACAAAAAATGGAGCGTATTACTGCTGACCTAAGCGAACAGTTTGTTAAATCCAAAGATCTTGAGGATAAAATCCGAAAATCATTGGAGGGATTAGGATATGGAATATAGAGTTGATGAAATTGTTGAAATAAACAAAAACTCTTTGAAAAAAGCAAACTTACCTAGATACATAAAGTATCTAGATACTGCTAATATTACTAAAGGTAAAATAGACAATATTGTTAATCTAGATACAAAAAGTGATGATATCCCAAGCAGGGCAAGAAGATTAGTACAGACTGACGATATAATAATCTCCACAGTTAGACCTAACCAAGAGCATTATGGATATATAGAAGATAGCCGAAGTGATTTAACAGTGTCAACAGGTTTTGTTGTTCTAACACCGAGAAAAGATTTGATAAATCCATATTATCTGTACCTCACTCTGACTACAGACCAGATGACAAGAAAATTGCAGAGCATTGCAGAAGATAGTACTTCTGCTTATCCTTCAATTAAACCCAGTGTTATAGGGAATCAAATTTTAAAACTACCTTCAATGAAAACACAAAATAGTATAGCTACATTTTTTTCAAATATAGATAATAAAATAGAGGTAAATAATAAATTAATTGCAAACCTCGAGGAACTATCACAGACACTTTTCAAAAGATGGTTTGTTGATTTTGAGTTTCCTGACGAGAATAGAAATCCGTATAAATCGTATGAAGGAGAGTTCCAATACCTAAAAAATCTAAAACTCCCATTAAGTTGGACGATAAATACTATAGCTGATAATGCTTCAGGAGGCATAATAACAGGGAAAACACCTAGTACCAAGATAAAAGAAAATTATGCTCCCCACGGCATTCCTTTTATTACTATTCCAGATATGCATAAAGATGTTTTCGTGTTAAATACTGAAAGATATATTAGCGAACTTGGTATGAGTAAATTAAAAAACAAAATTTTACCAAAAAATTCTATAAGTGTTAGCTGTATTGCAACTCCAGGATTGGTAACTATTACTTCAAAAGACAGCATAACTAACCAACAAGTCAACAGTTTTCAGCCAAATAAAAACAAACTCTATTATTTATATTTCACCTTAAAGAGAATGAAAGGATATATTCGCGACTTAGGCAGTGGAGGAAGTGCAACACTCAACTTAAATAAAAGCCAATTTTCAAAGATTGAAGTAGTTTCGCCAACAGACGATATTTTAGATAATTTCAATAAGCTAATAGAACCAAACTTCCATAAAATATTAAATTTACAGAAGGAAAATATGAATTTATCACATTTAAGAGATACGCTTCTCCCCAAGCTAATGTCAGGAGAAATTGAACTCCCAGATGAACTGGAGGTAGATGAACATGCAGAGCTTCTTCAATGAAGATGATTTAGAACAGTTATCGCTAGAGTGGTTCAAAGAACTCGGTTATGAAATTAGACATGGTAATGATATCAGTCATGTGGGGCTCGCATCAGAACGCGATAATTATGAAGATGTCATTTTAGATCAACGTTTAGGTGCGGCATTAAGAAAAATTAATCCTGATGTAGCTGATGAAGCAATTAAGCAAACCATTCATCTAATTTCTATTGAACAGTTTCCAAGTTTAATTGAAAATAATCGTACGTTTCATGAATATATGACGAATGGAATTGAAGTGGAGCACTACAATGAAGACGGGGAAACCTTAGTTG
>Ga0079226_10002696_pt1 | contig 13690 bp, 14 predicted proteins | sample Poulit2014_FD_76345 | JGI IMG/M metagenome (GOLD analysis project Ga0079226, IMG submission 76345) | Agricultural soil microbial communities from Georgia to study Nitrogen management - Poultry litter 2014 | ecosystem: Environmental > Terrestrial > Soil > Agricultural land | place: USA: Georgia... | reverse complement strand
TACTTCCTGCTCGCGCCACTATGGAACGATGTACACCACCGCGAAGAGGCCGATCCACACGATGTCGACGAAGTGCCAGTAGTAGGACACCACGATCGCCGAAGTCGCCTGCGCCGGCGTGAACTTGCTGAGCTTCGTTCTCATGAGGAGTAGCACGAACCCGATCAGCCCACCGATCACGTGCAGCGCGTGGAAGCCGGTCGTGATGTAGAAGACCGTTCCGTATGCGCCGGACTGGATCGTCACGCCCTCATTGATGAACTGCGTGTACTCGCCGATCTGACCGCCGATGAAGACGGTACCCATCAGCAGCGTCAGCAGGTACCAGCGCCGCAGGCCGTAAACATCGCCCTTTTCAGCGGCGAACACGCCCATCTGGCAGGTGAACGATGACGCCACCAGGATCAGGGTGAACGGCAGTGCATACCCCACACTGAGGTTGATTTCCTCCCCCGAGGGCAGCGGCGGCGGCCACTCGCCCGCCGCATTCTGCGCCTTGACCGTGAAGAACATCGCGAACAGTCCAGCGAAGAACATCAGCTCGCTGGACAGCCAAATGATTGTCCCGACACTGACCATGTTCGGGCGATTCAGCGAGGGTACTCGCTGGCTGGTGGTAGAGGCCGCGGTTGTCACGCCCCGCATTATGTCTCCCCGGAAAACTGACTGCCAGCCCGGGGTAGTGCCCGCGGCTGCACGGTGTCGGGTATGTGGCTGGCGCGGCAGGAACTCGGCCCGATAGTATCAACATCACCAACGCCGCAGGTAAAGTGCACGATACCGCCGAGGAGGCACCCGCGATGACCGACCAGCCGCTGCGGATTCTGGTTTACAGCCACCGACCCGAGATGCGCGAGGCCGTGACGAACGCCATTGGTCGTCGGCCTGCCTCCGACGTCGGGAAGGTGAGCTACGTTGAGACGAGCGGTGTCGGTGAAGTGCTCATGGAGCTCGATTCGGGCAGTGTGGACCTCGCCGTGTTGGACGGTGAGGCACAACCCACGGGTGGTATGGGGCTCGCTCGCCAACTCAAGGACGAGCTCGACGAGTGCCCGCCGCTCGTGGTTGCCGTCCGGAGGGCGGACGATCGCTGGCTTGCCACCTGGTCGCGTGCCGAGGCCGTTCTCGTACAACCATTGGATCCGATCACTGCCGCGCAGTCCGTGGCCGAGCTGTTACGCAGCCGCCGTGGCAGTGTCACAGCGAGTTGAGAGCGAGCGTGTCATCAGTCACCTGGCCGATTGTGATCGGCGAACTCATCGACAACACGGACCTGCCCGCCCACTACACAGCCTGGGCTATGGACCAGATCATGTCCGACGCCGCGACCCCGGCCCAGATGGCGGGGTTCGCGGTCGCGTTGCGGGCCAAGGGTGAGACAGCGGCGGAGATCTCCGGGATGGCCGACGCGATGTTGCGGCACGCCCACACCATCGAGATGCGCACCCGCGCGGTCGACATTGTCGGTACCGGCGGTGACCGCTCCGGGTCGGTGAATATCTCCACGATGTCCGCCTTGGTCACCGCAGGCGCTGGTGTACCTGTTGTCAAGCACGGTAACCGCGCCGTGTCCTCCAAAGCAGGCGCTGCCGACGTACTCGAGGCCCTCGGGATCGGACTCGAACTCTCGCCGGACGACGTACGGCGCTGCCTCGACGAGGTTGGCATCGGCTTCTGCCTGGCTCCCAGGTTCCACCCCGCGTTGCGCTTCGCGGGTCCCACGCGTGCCGAACTCGGCGTGCCGACCACGTTCAATCTGCTCGGCCCGTTGACCAACCCGGCACAGCCGAGCGCCGGCATGATCGGATGTGCCTACCGGGAAAAAACCGCGACCTTCGCCGAGGTGTTCGCACGCCGGGGTGAGTCCACGCTCGTGGTGCGAGGTGACGACGGACTCGACGAGATCACGACAACGACCACGACCTCGGCGTGGGTGGTGACGAACGGGACGGTCCGTGAGGAAACGATCGACCCGGGTGAGCTCGGCATCGCGCGTGCCACTGCGGACGAATTGCTCGGCGGTACCGCCGCCGACAACGCGACCGTGGCCAGCGAGCTTCTGGCGGGCAAACCCGGGCCCGTCCGCGACGCCGTACTGCTCAACGCCGGCGGCGCCATTGCCGCGCACACCGGGTTCGGTGACGACCTGACCGCGGACCTCCGGACAGGCATCAACCGGGCCGCGGCGGCGATCGATTCCGGAGCCGCCGCGGAACTACTCGCAGCCTGGGGCGAACTCTCCCGGCATCTGGACGCATGAGCTACACGTGCGGGGGTGGTGACCATACGACATGGTCACCACCCCCGCACGGTCCTGCGCTGATCCCTACTGCTTGTTGGGACCGCTGTGGTATTCGAAGAGGAGACCACCCACGGTAACGATCAACAGCGCGATCGCCGTGATGATCATCCACCAGTAGAAGTACGCCAGTGAGATACCGGCGAACGCCACGGCAGCGGCCAGCGCGACGGGCCAGTAGCTTCCCGGGCTGAAGAAGCCCAGCTCCCCCGCGCCCTCTTCGATATCGGACTCCTCACGGTCCTCCGGGCGTGGCTCCAGGCGCCGGCCCGCGAACCGGATGTAACTACCGGCCACGAGCGCCAAACCACCCGTGAGCAGCAGCGCGACCGTACCGACCGGTTCGACACCGTCCCGCGTAGCCACCCCGGTCCAGACCGCGTAGCCGATCGCCACCACAAACCCGAAGATCATGACGATGTCAAAGATACGTACTTCGTCCTTCATGGACGTGTCCTCACTTCCCGGAGCAGCTGGTTCGTACGGTAATCCCTACTCACGCGTGCGTCCTAGAACGCGCTCTCAGCAGTGCGGTCAGTAATGAACGGATGGGTGGTCACCGCCTCGGGGGAGCACAGATCCCCGTCACAGCCCTCCTGCTGCATCTTTTCCAGCGCTCCCGCAGCCGTGTACGCCTCCCCGGTGTCGGGGTCCTGCGTGCTCCGTAACTCCATGTAGCGATCGAACTTCTCCGGCGGCAACGCCCGCACCTCGAAGTTCATCGCGGAATGGTAGGTACCGCACAGTTCGGCGCACCGGCCCACGAAGGCACCAGGCTCCTCGATGGTGGTCTGGTAGATGTTGTCCTGATTGTTCTTGCGTGGGTACGGCATCACGTCGCGCTTGAAGTTGAAGTCCACCACCCAGAACGAATGGATCACGTCTGTGGATCTCAGGTGGTAGGCGACCTTCCGGTTCGTCGGAACGACCAGCAACGGAATCCGGTTCGACGTACCCACCGTGCTGACATCGTCGCCGTCGGGTGCCTCGGTGCCCGGATAGCGGAACTCCCAGTTCCACTGGAACGCCACCACGTCGACATTGAGGTCAGCCTCGGCCTCCTTCGCGGTGACCTTTTGTCCGGTCATCATCGTGAAGAAGAACAGGATCAGGACCATGACCACCGGAACAACGATGCAGAAGATCTCGAGCGGCTTGTTGTACTGGAACTGCCGCGGCAGCGAGGCCGCAACACTCTCACTCGGGGTGAGCTGTTCGGATCCGGAGCGCTCCGATGCCGCGCTGTCGCCGACGGCGGCAGCCCCGGTGGTTGTTGTTCCGGCGGACGTCGTACCGACCGGACCCGTCGACGTGCCATCACGCTTGTCCGCACGTTTTTTACGGTGGAACACCACGCTCCACAGAATCAGCCCCCAGACGATCGCGCCGACGCCGAGCGCCGCGATGACGACCCAGGTCCAGAACGTGCGCATCTGGTGCGCGTCCTCAGTGATTCCTTCGGGCCAACCGAAATACAGACCGCTCGGAACATCACATCCAGTCACTGTGATCGCAACGAGCGCGACCAGTGCGGCCACCTTGGCGGCCCTGGCAGGCCGAACCACCCGTCTCACCGATCCTCCTGTGTCTTGCTGGGAAACGCGCACCCTGGGGATACAGGCGCGCAACGTAGCTGCGTACTCATGGTCCCTCTCACGGCGTACGCCGACAATCGGACAGGGAAAAGCCTAGCCGAAAAGCCACCCATCCCAAGCACCGGGTGAGTGTGACCCTCGTCCATACTCGGCATGGTCAGGACCGAACAACAACCTGGGGTGTGGGAGTAGAACGTGTGCGGCGTACTGGGACTGGTCACCGACAACGAAGATGCAGCCGCACAGGCACGCGAAGCCGTGCGCTCGGCATTACACTGTCAACGCCACCGTGGCCCCGACGAGATCGGCACATGGGCCCATGCGGAGGTCGTACTCGGCTTCAACCGGCTCTCCTTCATCGACGCGGCCAACTCCCGACAGCCACTCACCTGGGGCCCCGCCGAATCACCACAGCGCTACACGATCATTTTCAATGGTGAGATCTATAACTTCCGGGAGCTCCGCGAGGAGCTGACGCACCAGCACGGCGCGCAGTTCCACACCACGGGCGACACGGAAACGATCGTCGCAGCGTACCACCATTTCGGCAGTGCGACTCCCGCAAAACTTCGGGGCATGTTCGCCTTTATGATCTTCGACACCGAACGCGGTGTGATGTTCGGTGCGCGCGACCCGTTCGGCGTCAAACCGCTCTATTACGCGGCCGGAGCGGGCGGGACCGCCTTCTCCAGCGAGAAGAAGAGCCTGCTCGCACTGGTCGAAACCATCGGGATCTCCACACGACTCGACGAGGTCGCACTGCAGCACTATCTCGAACTGCAGTACGTGCCCGAGCCGGAATCACTGCAGACCGGCATCCGGCGGATCGAGTCGGGAACATCCTTCGAGATCAGCCCCGGCGGAAAACTCCACACTCGGCGTTACTTCCACCCCGAGTTCACCGCTGCCCCGGTGACCAGCACCGCCGCTGCCGAGAAGCTCCATACCGACATTGCTGAGGTGATGCGGGACTCGGTGAGCAAGCACATGGTCGCTGATCCCAACATCACGGTCGGGGCATTCCTGTCCGGAGGGATCGACTCCACCGCTATCGCCGCGCTCGCGAAGGAACACAACCCGAACCTCGTCACCTTCACCACCGGTTTCGAACGCTCCGGCTACTCCGAAGTCGACGTGGCGGCGGAATCGGCCGAGGCCATCGGAGTGCAACACGTTGTGCGCACCGTTTCGGCAACGGAGATGATGGAGGCGTTACCCGCCATCGTGTGGTATCTCGACGACCCGGTCGCGGATCCGGCACTCGTTCCACTGTGGTTCATCGCACGTGAAGCGCGTAAGCATGTGAAGGCCGTACTTTCCGGCGAGGGTTCCGACGAACTGTTCGGCGGGTACACGATCTATCGGGAACCACTCTCGCTGGCGCCGTTCGAGAAGGTTCCGGGCAGCATCCGTCGATTCCTCGGTCGAGCCGCCACCCGGATCCCCGAGGGTACGCGGGGCAAGGATCTGCTCCGCCGAGGCTCCGTGCCGCTGGAGGAACGTTACTACGGCAACGCCCGCAACTTCCGTCGTGACCAGCTACAGCAGGTCATGCGGAAGTTCTCGGAGGAGATCGGGCACACCGATGTCACGGCTTCCTGGTACCGACTCTCCAAAGGGTGGGACCCGGTGGCGCGCATGCAACACATTGACCTGTTCACGTGGTTGCGCGGCGACATTCTTGTCAAAGCCGACAAGGTGACGATGGCGAACTCGTTGGAACTGCGTGTACCGTTCCTGGACAACGAGGTGTTCCGGGTGGCCTCACGGATACCCGTGGACCAGAAGCTGACCCGACACACAACGAAGTACGCGCTACGTCAGGGGCTGGCGCAGATCGTGCCGGAGCACGTCCTCAACCGGGCGAAACTCGGGTTCCCGGTACCGATCCGACACTGGTTGCAGGACGAGATGTACGACTGGGCCCGCGAGATCATCACGGCATCGCGCACCGACGAACTGCTGGACAAACAGGTGATCCTCGGTCTGTTGGAGGAGCACAGGGCTGGCACCCGGGATCACAGCAGACGTATCTGGGCGCTGCTGGTGTTCATGCTCTGGCACGGCATCTTCATCGAGAACCGGATCAAGCCGGACATCCCCGAACCGCACTCGTCCACGACACAGTGAGGGTGGGCGCCGTGCCGGCACGGCGCCCACCCTCACAACGACTGTACGGTGCTGCTCAGTGGAACGAATCGCCACAGGCGCAGCTACCGCCCGCGTTCGGATTGTCGATCGTGAAACCCTGCTTTTCGATGCTGTCGACGAAGTCGATCGAAGCGCCTTCCACATACGGTGCGCTCATCCGGTCGACCGCGAGCTGCAGGCCGTTGAAGTCCTTGAACAGGTCTCCATCGAGATTACGCTCGTCAAAGAACAGTTGGTACCGGAGACCGGCACACCCACCCGGCTGCACGGCAATACGAAGGTGCATATCGTCGCGCCCCTCCTGCTCGAGCAGGGTCTTCGCCTTGTTGGCGGCGGACTCGCTCAAGGTTACGCCGTGGGTGGCTGCTCCGGTTTCGGTTTGCTCCGCGGTGGTCATCGCTCTCCCTCGGTTCTGCTGTGTACCTCCGGTTCCGGTCACGTACAACCAACCGGAAGCCCTGCTTGTTCCAGGCGCTGCCGCCATGATGGCACATCTGAACGCCAGCCGACACGACGACGGCGAGCAGGTGGAAGTATCCTGGACACGTGAAGTTCCTGCGCCGTACTAAGACCGAACCCGCCGAGAACAGTGTCGGCGAGGAGGACGAGTTCGAACAGCCCCTCCCGAAGGGTTATACCCCGTCCAAGGGACACGCGACGCCGACACGTCGTGAAGCGGAGGGGCCACGCCGCGGGCCGGTGGCACCACCGCCGCAAACCACTCGTGAGGCGCTCAAACGCAACAAGGAGATGCGTAAGTCGAATCCCGCGACCAAACAGGAGCGCAGGGCGGAGGCGCAGAAGCGCAAGGAAGGTATGGACGCCGGTGACGACCGCTACCTGCTTCCTCGTGACCGCGGGCCCGTCCGCGCGTACGTTCGTGATCTGGTCGACTCGCGCAGACACGTGGCGGGATTGTTCATGCCGCTGGCGATCGTGGTGTTCATCGCGCTGCTGATACCCGATCCGACCATCAAGAACTACTCCACCCTGCTGTGCACGGTGGTCATTCTCGGGATGCTGCTCGAGGGATTCCTCACCGGAAAGCGAGTCACCAGGGAGGTTCGTCAGAAGTTCCCCCACGAGAACGTCAAGGGCAGATCCATCGGTTGGTACGCTTTCATCCGCGCAAGCCAACTGCGCAGACTCCGCGTCCCAAAACCCCGCGTCAGGGCCGGCGAGACGATCTCGTAGTCAGAATGCGCGTCGCGGCTGCGACATCCGAACCGAAGGTGATCTTGATATTGTCGTGTTCGCCGAGGACCCAGTACATCGCCGCATCAGTGAATCGTTCGACACACGAGGCGGTGTCGGTACCACTGAACCCCTCCGCGGCGGCCGCTTCGTAGGCATCGCGCAGCAGACAGGCGCGGAAACCCTGCGGTGTTTGGGCTCGCACCGTACGGGTGGTCAGTGGTCGGTGGAGGCATTCGCCGTCGGCAGTGGCGACGCCGAGGCCACGGCACTCCACCCCGGGAACAGCACCCCCCTCGTTGCGGGCGACGCGCAGCACCTCACGGCCGAGTTCTGCGGTGGCCAGCGGTCGGGCCGCATCATGCAGCAGGACCGCGTCCACCGTGCCGGAGTCGATCCGAGGCGCCAGGTGCCGCAGTGCGAACAGCTCCGATTCCTGCCTGTCGGATCCACCCGTCACGTTCTCGATCGGCACGGTCGTGGACGTCGCGGACACCGCCATCGTGGCGTGCTCGGCATCCTGCGGCCGGGTCACCAACAGCAGCATTCCCACTTCCGGGATACTGCCCAGGGTATCCAAGGACCAGGTCACCAGTGGACGTTCCGCCAGGGGCAGATACGCCTTGTTGATGTCCGATCCCGTCCGGGTGCCCGCGCCACTGGCCAGTACGACGGCCGCGGCCGTCGGCTCGCACGGTTGTGTTCTCCCGATCACGCCGGGAATTGTCCCGCACCCGCTTCGGGGAGGTGCTCCCGTGTACTCACCCGGTCCCGGGTAGCGTCGAAGCGTGGATCAGTACAACGCCGGCGAACCGGAGTTCCATGCCGTAGACCCTCCCAGCGAACAGGCGCGCGAACGCGCGCTGCGGCGTTACGACAGGCTGATCAAACCTCCGGGTTCACTCGGCAGGCTCGAAGGGCTCGGCGCCTGGTTGGCGGCCTGCCAAGGGCAATGCCCACCACAGCCACTGACACAGCCTCGTGCTGTGGCTTTCCCCGGTGATCACGGCATCGCGGCGCGGGACGTATCCATCTACTCGGCGGAGCACACTCCGCAGTTCACACGCGCGCTCCGCCAGGGAGGCACCGCATTGCACGCCCTCGTCGAGGGCACCGGGGCGACACTACGGATCGCCGAACTCGATCCCGAGCGCAGTGGGGCGATCGATGTCGAGGATGCCTTCACCGCCGAGCAAACCACCACGCTGCTACAGGCGGGTGCCGCGTGCGCCGATGCCGAGGTCGATTCGGGGGCAGACCTGCTGATCCCCGCCACCGTCGGCGTCGCCGGTACCACTCCCGCCACTGTGCTCGTCGCCGCGTTGACCGGTGTGGAGCCCGTGGCTGTGGTGGGCCGCGGCTCGGGTATCGATGACCGGACGTGGATGCGCAAAACGAGGGCGGTTCGGGACGCGTTGCGGAGAACCGGTGCCCAACGCAACGATCCCCTGGCGTTGTTACGCATCGCGGGCGGCGCCGACCTCACGGCGGTGACGGGCTTCCTCGCGCAGGCGGCGGTACGACGAACGCCGGTGCTGCTGGACGGGTTGAACAGTACTGCGGCCGGGCTTCTCGCCGAGCGGCTCGCACCGGGAGCCCGAGCATGGTGGCAACCGGCACAGGAAAGCCCGGAACCTGCCCACTCGAGGGCGCTGCGGGAACTGGAGCTGGACCCCATCCGAGATCTCGGTATCAGTCTGCAGCAGGGCGCCGCCGCAGCAACGGCACTGCCGTTGCTGCACACGGCCGTGCGGACGCTGCGTGACATACGGACCCATGACGAGGCGGGAGTCTCCCCACCCGCGCAGCACCGGATCAGCTGAGCAAGACGTGGCCGGAACCAGACGGACATCCTTCATTCCCGCCCGAGGTGCTTGCTCCCTGTCCCGTGAATCTCCACCCTGTGGCTTCGTGTCACCGCTCACCACCGGTGCTCGCGCGGGGGCTCGTCCGGTGCCGAGTCACGCCAGCGGGTGTCGCCACCCATGCGGATCGGCGCGTACACCGGTTTGGATTCCGGTGAGTTCATCACGCAGGCTCATGGTCAGTTCACCCGGATCGCCGCCGGCGATGCTGAACTCCCCACCACTGTGACGTACCGTTCCGACCGGTGTGATCACAGCGGCGGTACCGCAGGCGAACACCTCGGTGAGCTCGCCGGAACGCGCGGTGTCTTCCCATTCCCGGGTGGAGATGCGACGTTCCTCGACCTCGTGCCCGCGGTCGGCCACCAAGCGCAGCAACGAGTCACGGGTGATGCCGGGCAACAACGACCCCGACAGTTCCGGCGTCACGACCTTCGCATCCGGTCCCGAGCCGAATACGAAGAACAGGTTCATGCCACCCATCTCCTCGACCCAGTAGTGCTCGCTGGCATCGAGCCACACCACCTGGTCACATCCCTGTTCGGAGGCCTGTACCTGCGCGGCGAACGCGGCGGCGTAGTTACCACCCGTCTTGGCGTATCCGGTACCGCCGGGGGCGGCGCGAGTGTACTCGGTCGACAACCACACACTGACGGGTTTGACGCCCCCCGCGAAGTACGATCCTGCCGGGGACGCGATCAGCGTGTACACATATTCGGCAGCCGGAGCGTTCACGCCGAGTCCCACTGATGTCGAGATCATGAACGGTCGAAGGTACAGCGACGCCTCCCCGTCGGAGGGCACCCACCTCCGATCCGCACTCGCCAGTTCCCGTAACGATCCCAGGAACAGCTCGTCAGGAAGCTCCGGCATGGCCATACGCCGTGCCGAGGTCCGGAACCGCTCGGCATTCGCCTCCGGGCGGAAGGCCGCGATCGTCCCGTCGGGTTGCTGGTAGGCCTTGAGCCCCTCGAAGATCGACTGCGCGTAGTGCAGCACCGACGTCGCCGGGTCCAGGGTGAACGACTGGTAGGCACCGAGCCTCGCCTCGTGCCAGCCACGTTCGGCGTTCCAGCGTACTGTCGCCATGTGGTCGGTGAAGAAGGCACCGAACCCGGGGGCGGCGAGCACCCGCGACACGTGCTGTTGTGTTGCAGGCTCCGGTGCGGGGGTGCGGGTGAAAGGCTGCTCGGTGGTCATGAACGTAAACATATCTCTTTGTTGGACGTCCAAGCATCCGGCATCAGTGACACCAGCTCCTCCGTTGTCGTAACCACGTCCCGCAGATCGCCCCCATCATCAGAATCGCTCCTGTGAACAGCGAAAACGCTGGAAGCGCCGCCAGGATCCCGGCCGCGACGAGGACCATGACCGCTGCAAGCACCGACCTCTGAACAAGCAGCACCATGATTCCCAAGGTGAGTGTGTACCCGAGCAACAATGCTGCACAAGTCAGCAGCACCTCCACCGGACCGAGAGTCACGATCAGCAGGCAGGCGGACACCCCACACAATGTCGTCGTCAGGGCGTGAGCGGGAACGCGCCGCGCCCCCAGGGGCAGCCGGGCCTGTCGTATGCTGTCCAAAGCTGCGGGCACGCTCACCACAACCACGGTCATCACCAGCACCGGTAGGAGACTCCGGGCCTCGGCGGCGACGAACACGGTTCGCAGGGAGGTCGGCGACAACCCGAACCGGATCGCGCCGAGCTGGTACAACGCGGCCGCGGTCACAGCGACGAGCCCGACGACGGCACCGACGACAGGGAGGTAGCGGGTCACGCGGATGCCCGTCCCGAGCCGCACGGCGGCCAGCGGAACAACCGCGAGACCCAGCGCTCGCAGCCCCGCCACGGGTGCGGGGATCTCGCCCGCATCGTGCTCGGCACTCATCGTCGGCACGGGAGCGATCGCCAGACACACCGCCAGAAACAGCAAGGTGGCCGCCACCACCACCCCGACCAACCAGCGGCGATAGTAGGTGTTGCTGCGAATTCCCACGAGGTCGGCGGCCACCACGACGGTGACCAGCACGACCCCCGCCGCGACACGATGCGACGGGAACACGTACGCACCGAACACCGCGGCCGCGAGCGCGAGACGTCCCACTGCCACGGCAACGACCGCGCCGTCCGTGAACCATCGCGGCCCATCCGAATGGGCCTGCAGCATCCCCGACAGGCGTATCAGCCCCAAGGTGAACAGGGCCCCCAGCACCAAGGCGCCGAGCGCGTACCACCCTGCCACGGCGCACGCTGCGGCCAACGCCACCAACGCGGCGGCCGCCATCTGCAACAACGATCTCACTTCCGTCCCGCTCATGGCCTGCGACCCCGTCACCGCACCCAACCGGTACCGGCAACACGGTTAGCATGACGGACGAAGCAGCCCGACCAGACGAGGAGTACGACGTGAGCGTGCCGAAATTGATGCTTGCCGACCATGCCGAAACAGCGATCGGCAAGTCCCGTGCCGATGCCGTGATCGTCGGAACCGTCGCCACCACCGACGGCCTCGCGCTCGCCACGGGGGCGGAGGCGGCCGACGAACGACTCGACGGGCAGCTACTGGACACCCTGCAGGCACTCGGCGCGACCGGTAAGGCGGAGGAGATCGTCAGGGTCCCCACATTCGGCTCGTTGACCGCCGATGTGGTGATCGCTGCCGGTATCGGAAGTTGTGAACCCGACGAGGCCCCGGACACCGAGCAGGTACGCAGGGCCTCCGGTGCGGCACTGCGCGCACTGTCCGGCTTCACTCGTGCGTTGAACACCCTCTCGGCCCTCGATGTCGCGGCCGCTGCGGAGGGCAGCGCACTCGGGGCTTACGAGTTCACCGCGTACAAGTCCCAGGCCCCGGAGAAGCGACCGGTATCAACCGTCGAGTTCGTCAAGCCGGAGGACGGCACCACTCGGGAACACCGGGCAACACTGAAAACGGCCAGTGCCACCGCGGACGCCGTTGCCAGGGCACGTGACCTCATCAACACGCCCCCGAACGACCTGTTCCCCGCCGAGTTCGCACAACGGGCCCAGCAACTGGCGACCGAGGTCGGCCTGGAGTGCGAGGTACTCGACGAGAAGGCGCTGCGCCGGAAGGGATTCGGCGGAATCCTCGGCGTCGGTTCCGGTTCCGAGCGGCCACCACGCCTGCTACGGCTCACCCACAAACCATCGAAGCCCAAGAAGAAGGTCGCGCTGGTCGGCAAGGGCATCACCTTCGACTCCGGCGGAATTTCGATCAAGCCCGCCGCGAACATGGACCACATGACCTCGGACATGTCGGGCGCCGCGGCAATGCTGGCCAGCGTCGCACTCGCGGCGAAACTCAACACCCCGCTCGAAGTCACCGCGCACATCCCACTGGCGGAGAACCTGCCGTCCGGCACGTCCTACCGGCCCGGTGACGTACTGCGGATGTACAGCGGGAAGACGGTCGAGGTTCTCAACACGGACGCGGAGGGAAGACTCGTGCTGGCCGACGCGATCGCGCGCGCCGCCGAGTACACGCCCGACTACCTGATCGAGACATCCACGCTGACCGGAGCACAGACGGTGGCGTTGGGGAACCGCACACCGGGGATCATGGGCTCCGCGGAGTTCCGTGACCGAGTCGCTGGTCACGCCACCGAGTCCGGGGAGGGCGGTTGGGCCATGCCGTTGCCGGACGAGTTGCGCAGCGAGTTGGACTCGCAACTCGCCGACATCAGCAACGTCACGGGGCAACGTGCCGCGGGCATGCTCGTGGCAGGCGTGTTCCTGCGCGAATTCGTCGCGGAGGATCTCCCATGGGCACACATCGACATCGCGGGTCCCGCGTTCAATACCAGTTCCGCGTGGGGATACACCGGCAAGGGCGGCACGGGCGTCCCGGTGCGCACGATCGCGAACGTCCTCTCCGACATCGCCAGCAACGGCTGATCGCCCGGTCGACGCCCCAACCGTCGGCAACACGCTCGGGAGGCGCCCGTCAGCGGCCTCCCGAGCTCGGGCGACGTTTGGCTCGCTCCGTGTAATCCCGCATCCGCTGTGGATACCCCGTTCGGGCGACCTCGTAGACGGGCATGTCACGCTTCTTCCCGAAGTTCTGCGCCGCCTGCAGACTGTCCACCCGGCGCCGTGTCCATTCGCCGTCATGAGCGACCAGCACGAGTGTCGTCTGGGTCACCGCGGTGCGCGGCTCGACATATGCCTCCACGCCCCAGCGCCGCTTCGCCCACTCGTCAAGGTGATTAATATCATCGGACTCGGCCTCTCGCAGTGCCCCCGGGCGTTTTCGTTGTTTGCGCTTCTTCCGCAGCGAGTCGAACAGGCCCACAGCCACCGCCTTTCACGTCGTTGCCGGCCCCGATTATGACCGGCTTGGCGCGCGATCCGGCCACTCGGTCACCTCGCCTCGCCCGCGCGCGCGTGCAAGTGACAGGATGACTGATAGCACCTCGGGGCACGCCGCACCCGGCGCCGGTCCCGACGAAGATCACAGACATCGCCTGCGCAAGGAGCTGAACTACAGTGAGCGAGCCCGCCGAGAACACAGCCGACCTGGTGATCCTTGGTGGCGGATCGGGCGGTTACGCCGCGGCGTTCCG
>Ga0079226_10002695_pt1 | contig 13695 bp, 10 predicted proteins | sample Poulit2014_FD_76345 | JGI IMG/M metagenome (GOLD analysis project Ga0079226, IMG submission 76345) | Agricultural soil microbial communities from Georgia to study Nitrogen management - Poultry litter 2014 | ecosystem: Environmental > Terrestrial > Soil > Agricultural land | place: USA: Georgia... | reverse complement strand
GTTTGTCCACTCAGCTTCGCGAAAATATTTATCATCGGAATCAGCCTGGCATATAGTGATATTATCAAATGATTCATCAGAAACTGAGATATTAAGCCTGACTCTACCATTTTCTTCGGTATTTTCCAGGAGACCTCTTGGATAGGAACCGCCGGTGAGCCATCGGTTCCAAAAAGCACTGAGCGCCGCAAAAGCAGAGTTTTTATTCCCCAGATCGCGACTGCCGGTGATAAATAACAGGCATAAAACATATAGTGCTAAATGAGATGGACGATCCTCTATAATATGATAGTTGTAGAGGACGTTGCATAAGCTTTTAACAGTAAATGTCATTCCGGACTTGGTCTGCCGGCAGCCGGACACGGAACGTATACCGGTTAAGGTGTTAAGGGGGGAGTCGACTAAGCCAAGGCTTCATAGGACGATACCAAGATCACGTCCCGGGTTTTGCAAAAGATGCCTTTGTTGTTTGATTATTGGTTTATCGGTGAAGCTATTTCAAAATAAGCATTGGCAGATATATGGCAAGTATAATTTAGTAGTGGCCTTTGGAATACCTCATGATATATTTTGGATATTTGGGCCGTTGTTGTGTTTTGAGTTATTTGATTTCGAGTATAATGGTGTTTGTGGAGATCCATTACAGTGAATGTGCTGGAACAGTGTGGTGCGCTGATCCATATTTCAATGAATGAACTATAACATTCCTTTTTGCAGGAAGATAAAAATACGGTTAGGATTTGTTAAGGTGTAGCGGTAGAGAAGATGATTGTTTAAACACTATAAAAACTGTTAGTTTATGGATGGAACTTTGTATCTAACAGCCCCCCAAGTAAACAACCAATCTAAAAGAGTAAATCCATGGAAATTACGATTCCGCATTTATATGAGGACTTGTCAGCCTGTATTTCTGATTTAAAGGCCGATCAATCTGATCTTAGGGAGGCGCGTTCAATAGTTGAAGAAGCGCTTTACAGGAATGAGCCTATGTATGGCATCAATACCGGATTTGGTGCCTTAGCGAATCAAAAAGTGGACGATGAGCAGCTTGAGCAGCTACAGCGTAACCTTATTCTGTCGCACTCTGTGGGCGTCGGGGAGTTGGTTCCTAAAGATATATCCCGCCTGATGCTGCAAATTAAAATATACTCCTTAGGATTGGGCAATTCGGGCATTTCGGAGGAGACCTTTGATCGGCTCATGTATTTTATAGAGCATGATCTCATTCCCGCCATACCTGAGAAAGGAAGCGTTGGGGCCTCCGGAGATTTAGCACCGCTGGCGCATATGTCACTACCCCTGCTGGGAATGGGCAGATTTTGGAATGAGGAAGGAACGGATGCTGTTGAGGCCCAAAAAGTACTGGATCAGCATAAGCTGGAGCCCATTGAGCTAAAGCCTAAAGACGGTCTCTCGCTGATTAACGGCACGCAGCTGATGAGTGCTTACGGAGCTTACGTGCTGGAAAAATCGCTGGAACTGTCCCAGGCAGCGGACCTCATTGCGGCGATGAGCCTGGAAGCGCTTCAGGGCAGCATCAAGCCTTTTGATGAGCGCATTCATGAAATACGTCCGCATAAAGGGCAAAAAGAAGTGGCCTGGAATGTGCGGAGCTTGTTGGTGGAAAGTGAGATTCTGGAATCGCACCGCAATTGCGGCAAGGTACAGGATCCATATAGCCTGCGCTGCGTTCCGCAGGTACACGGCGCCGGACGGGATGGATTGCGCCATTGCCGGGAGGTCATTGAGACAGAGCTGAATTCAGTAACTGACAATCCGCTTGTTTTCGGGAACGGAGACATCATCAGCGGGGGGAATTTTCACGGCCAGCCACTGGCGCTGGCGCTGGATCATGCCAAGATTGCACTGGCTGAATTTGCCAGTATCTCTGAGCGGCGTACTTACCTGCTGCTGGACGGCCATGATGGGCTGCCAAAACTACTTATGGAAGAGACCGGCATCAATTCAGGTTTTATGATCCCGCAGTATACTTCGGCTTCACTGGTTTCGGAGAACAAGGTGCTATGCCACCCCGCTTCAGTGGATTCTATTCCCACCAGTCTGGGACAGGAAGATCACGTAAGTATGGGCAGTATCAGCGCGTTGAAGCTGCTGGAAGTGTTTCATAATGTAGAGCAGGTGCTGGCTATTGAGCTTTTTACCGCCGCCCAGGCCCTCGATTTCCGTGAGCCGCTCCGGCCGGGCAAAGGCGTAGAGCAAGCGCACCGGTTTATCCGTGACGTTATTCCCCACGCTGAAGAAGACCATTATTTTAAGGATGATATCAACAAAGCTGTTGCATTGTTGCAGGGTGGTGATTTGTTAGAAGCATCAGGAGTGGAGTTTAAGTAGTTGCACTTCGCTTAGTGGAAGCTAAGGACAAGCCTAACTTAAATTAAATAAGGAATATATCATGCCCGTATTAACGAACATAGGATATTTGGCAACTTGCAGAGACGAAGGCGGACAGGGAGATATTCATCCTGTTAAAAAAGCGGCTATCGTTTGGAAGGATGGAACTATTCGATGGGTAGGCCATATGTCGGAGCTTCCAGTAACGTATCGCGATGAAAAAGAATATGATGCCGGTGGTAATATGGTCATTCCGGGGCTGGTAGATAGTCACACGCATCTGGCCTTTGGCGGCTGGCGACCCGATGAATTTGCAATGCGTGTGGGCGGAGCGAGTTATCTGAATATTGCTGAGGAAGGAGGCGGTATTCTTTCAACGGTGAAAGCCACGCGCGAAGCCTCAGAAGACGAGCTTTTTGGGAAAGCTGCGGACTTTTTGAAGCAGATGGTGAAGCTTGGAGTAACAACCGTAGAGTGCAAAAGCGGATACGGATTATCCATAGAAGACGAGTTGAAAACGCTGCACGTATATCGCCGCCTGAGTGAAGAGCAGCCGCTGAATATTGTTGCTACCTTTTTAGGTGCCCATACGATTCCTTCGGAATATGAGGATGATCGCTCGAGTTATATTGATTTAGTTATCAACGAAATGATTCCACAGATAGCCGGCGAAGAGCTGGCTGAGTTTTGCGACGTATTTGCCGAGCAGTCGGCCTTTTCGGTGACAGAGTCGCGACGGATATTAAACGCAGGGAAAGAAATGGGCCTGACCCCCAAACTACATGCCGATCAGCTGACCTCTTGTGGCGGCGCGGAGCTGGCGGCAGAAGTGGAAGCAGTAAGCGCTGATCATTTGGAGAAAATTTCTGGCACTGGAATAGAACGAATGGCTGAGGCCGGCGTTATTGGTGTCACGCTGCCGCTGGCTTCTCTTTATACCCAGGAAAAACCACTCAATTGCCGTAAGCTGGTGGAGTCAGGGGTGGAAGTGGCGGTGGCTACGGATTTCAACCCTGGCTCGGCGCCCAGCTATAACCTGCCGCTGGCCATGATGTTGGCCTGTAACCAAAGCCAATTAACTCCGGCTGAAGCCTTGAAAGGTGCAACTATTTATGGTGCTAAAGCTATTCTTCGAGACCATAAAGTCGGATCTATCGAAAAAGGGAAAAGAGCTGATTTTGTAGTTATTGACGCCACAAATCCAAACTTCTGGATGTATCATTTTCGCACGAATGGAAGTCAACAGGTGTTCGTAAAAGGAATGAAACAAAAAGATTAACCAGGCCATGGGGCATAAGTTTCAAAACCCCTAAAGGGTTCGGCCCCCATTAGGGGTGTCTTTATTAGATCTTTATAATTAACAATATATCATATCTATGGATAATCTGGCTAAACCAAAAATTAATATTCCCCAGACAAATTCTGATGATCCCCGTCTCGGCAAATTATTAACCCGGGAGTCGGACAATCCTAAGGTAGCTCTTATTGGCTTTCCGTCGGATGAAGGCGTTAAAAGAAACGAAGGACGGACCGGGGCGTCTCGAGCCCCGGATGCCATTAGGGAAGAGCTATATAAAATGACTCCGGATGCAGAAGAAGTGGAGTTTTTTACTACATTGCTTGAGCATACAAATGATTTAGGCAATGTAAATATTAGTGGTATCGTATCCGAAGACCAGGGTAGCCTGGCCAATATCGTTGCCGGTTGCTTAGAACAGGATATCATTCCCATCATCCTGGGTGGGGGACATGAGACGGCCTTTGGGCACTTTTCAGGCTATATCAAAGCCGAATATCCTACAGCCATTTTTAATTTAGATGCTCATACGGATGTACGTCCGCTTAAAAATGGATCCCCTCATTCCGGCTCCCCTTTTCGCCAGGCTTTAGAGCATGAAAGCGGATATGCAGAAAAATATCTGGTTGCCGGATTACAGCCGCATGCCGTAAGTTGGCCACATATCGAATATATAAAAGAAAGTGGTGGAAGTGTACTATTTAGAGATGAAACAAATATCACTTCCGTATCGGGATTATTTCATGAGCATGAAAGCGAGCGGCTAATGGTCACTTTTGATATGGATGCTGTTGATCAGTCTTGTGCGCCGGGCGTGAGCGCGCCATGTGCCAATGGACTACCGTCGGATCTATGGCTTACTGCAGCTTACCTGGCCGGCCGGAAGGAAGAAGTCACTTCTCTTGATCTGTCAGAAGTGAACCCAAAATACGACCGTGACGGTCAGACCGCAAGATTGGCTGCGCTCACGATTTGGCAGTTTATGAAAGGTCTGAGTGAACGGAAAAATTATGGAACCGATCAGAAAAGTGATCCCGGTAACTAATCCTGTTAAAAGAACCGGACAGGCATCGGCTAAACCGCAGGGGCTTGACTTTAAGAATTATCCATAAGTAATCCGGGATAATAGCAGGACAGCTAACCCTATATTTTATTACGGCCTGATTTTGATGTCAATTTTATCCGTATCCGCCTGTTCTTTATTTCTTATAGCCAGCTGCTGAATCACATTATTAGACAATTCAACAAACTTCTGGGCGGAGGAGGATTGCAACCCCTCTTGTAGTACAATAGGTTGGCCTACATCGCTGCTTTCGCGAACCGCTTGTTCAAGGGGGATTTCGCCGAGGAAATTCGTGCCCATTCGTTCAGCCAGATTTCGCACGCCGTGTTTGCCAAAAATATGGTATTTTTTATCCGGCATATCCTCAGGAATAAAGTAAGCCATATTTTCTACCATACCCAGTACGGGGACATTCACTTTTTTAAACATAGCCACGCCTTTGCGGGCATCATCCAGCGCAACGGTTTGGGGAGTCGACACAATGACGGCTCCGGTAAGTGGAACGGTTTGTACAAGTGTAAGCTGAATATCGCCGGTACCAGGAGGCAGATCAAGCACCAAGTAATCCAGCTCGTTCCATTCCACTTCTTCCATAAACTGCTTGACAGCACTGGTAACCATCGGTCCGCGCCAGATCATCGCCTGATCCGGGTCTACCAGCAAGCCCATAGACAAAAAGCGAATACCATGCTTTTTAATAGGGATCAGCTTTTTTTCTGTTGTAATATTAGGGCGTTCATGCACATCCATCATCGTGGGAATGCTGGGCCCGTAAATATCGGTATCAAGCAGCCCAACTTTGGCCCCGGTTCGCGCCAGCCCGCATGCCAGGTTAACCGCAACCGTAGATTTACCAACGCCGCCTTTTCCAGAAGCTACAGCAATGATATTGTCGACGCCGGAGAGCAGCTCTTCATTTTCGCTTTCCTGCTTGTTTTGACTGCGGTGACCTTGTCCCGGAAACTCGCCTTTGTCCTCATTATTTCGAAACTTAGAAATATTGACCGCTGTATTGATATCCAATACAACATTATCGTCCACGAATTTACGAATTGCTTCTTCACACAATTCCTTCAGCTTAGATTCGAGCGGAGCATTTTTTTCCGGAAGATCGATCGTAAAAGTGATAAAAAGATCTTGTACTATTAGATCTTCAATCATATTTAAAGAGACAAGATCTTTTTCGCCTTCCGGGTGGATTACCTGAGTAAGCGCTGAGCGTACTTGTTGCTTATTAATGGCCATTTTAATTATCGTTTTTTATGGGCTATTTATAAGGTGTCTAAAGATAAGCATTTTCAGCTATATGCTAAATAGTGAATTCATAAAGGAATTCATTCTCCATTCTATTCAGAAATATGTATTTTAGGCCACTTGTTGGTTAAGCAAGCAGTTGAAAAAGATCTACTGAAAACGATCTACTGAATTATTAAATTCCATATCGGTATTTTAGCAGAGGCTTGTCAGAAGCTTTTAAGCCGTTTATTTAACTTGATTTTACTATGCTTAAAAGAACTCCCTTTTATAATATATATGAACAAACAGATGCAAAACTAACAGATTTTGGTGGTTTTGAAATGCCCGTTCAGTACGATAGTATCCGCAAAGAACACCAGGCGGTACGTAACAGTGTGGGTTTATTTGATGTTTCCCATATGGGCGAAATTTATGTGAATGGTGCGCAGGCCCTGGATTTGCTTCAGTACTTAACTGTCAATGATGTATCTAATATAAATCCGGGCGGCGCTCAATATACGGTAATGTGCTATGAGGATGGTGGTATTGTGGATGATTTTCTGATTTATATGATGGATAAGGAACAATATCTGCTGGTTGTGAATGCTTCGAACACCCAAAAGGATTTTAAATGGATTACCGATCATAATTCCTTTGATGCAGAAGTAACGGATCGATCAGCCGATATTTGCCAGCTTGCGGTGCAAGGGCCTAAAGCGGTAGAAACGCTCCAAAAATTGACAGAGACCGATCTTTCCGAGATTCAATTTTATCACTTTAAGCACGGTACCTTTGCCGACTTTGAAAATGTCATCCTTTCGGCTACCGGCTATACGGGAGAGGATGGATTTGAGCTGTATTTTGATAAGAGTAAAACCGATCCTGAAGAGATATGGAATAGCATATTAAAAGCCGGTGAAGAATTCGGAATTCAGCCTTGTGGGCTGGGCGCGCGGGATACGTTGCGTCTGGAGATGGGTTTTGCGCTTTATGGCAACGACATCTCCAAAGATACAACTCCGCTGGAAGCGCGTATGGGCTGGCTAACTAAACTCGACAAGAATGATTTTATCGGCCGAGAAGCATTGAAGAGAATTAAAGAAGAGGGAATAAGTCGAAAGCTGGTTGGGTTTACCATCGAAGATAAACGAGCTATTCCTCGTCAGGGATATGATATTTATAATAAAGATGACCACAAGGTAGGGTTCGTTACGAGTGGAACACGTTCTATTACTTTAGGCGATAATATTGGTTTGGGCTATGTAGATATAGATTTTGCTGATGGCGAACAATCATTAATGGTAGAAATACGCAACAAAAAGGCTGAAATCAAACTCACTAAGCCGCCGTTTGTAAAAGGTTAAAACGTTCTAACTTAAAATTTTCTTTAAAGAATACTTGATGGATACTAAAATTAATGTATTTTTTTCCTCTCAGTCTTTTCAGGAGGAAGATCTTAGAGATAAAACAGTTGTCATTATTGATGTATTGAGGGCAAGTTCTACGATTGTTACCGCTTTAGAGCACGGAGCTAAAGGCGTGATCTCAGTAGCAGATATGAGTGATGCAAGCAAAATATCACAAAACCTGGACTCTCCCCACTATTTGCTTTGTGGCGAGAAGGATGGAGTTAAGATTGAAGGATATGATTTAGGTAACTCTCCGCTCAATTATACTGCTGAGACCGTCGATGGAAAGACGATCATCCTAAATACTACGAATGGGACCAAAGCTATTCAACGATCCGCTTTGGCACACAAAATTATGATCGGATCTTTTCTTAACTTAGAGGTTATCGTCGAACAGTTAGCGGAAGCGGAAAATGATATTGCGCTCATTTGTGCGGGCTGGAGAGGAAGTATGGCACTTGAGGATCTTCTTTGTGCTGGAAATATTATTTCCGATCTTGCAAATGATGAGCCCGAAGGGGAGATGAAAGATGGTGATAAGGTAGCTTCGAGCCTTTATGAAAAGTTTGGAAATGAAGTAGAACAAACAATAAAATCTTCCGATTATGCACAACGTTTGAAGGAGGTAGTAAGTGATGAAGATTTATCGTATTGTTGTCAAAGGGACGGCATGCAGGTGCTGCCTGTGATGAATGAAGGCATTATTTCGGATTTCTATGGCAAAAAAAAATAAATCAGGAAGCTTTTTGGGAAAGCTCTCAAGGTCCCGGAAGCTGGAGATTATTGGTATTTTGATCATAGCCGTTGGAGGCTTGGTTGGGTTAAGTATATTTAGCTACCAGGCTTCCGATTATAATATTATCCGCTCATTGTCTTCTGATCAGCTGCTCAGCTTTAGTGATGGTGCTGCGCTCCGCATTGAAAATGGATTAGGAATTGTAGGAGCGTATCTCTCGCACTTCTTTGTGTATCAGCTTTTTGGATACGTAAGCCTGTTTATACCATTCCTTATCCTTGTTTACGGATGGTTTATTTTTAGAGACCGGGAGACTAATCAGCTTCTATGGCCTGCCGTTTATAGTATCTGGACCATGATTTTAGGGGCTACCGTCATAGGTTGGTTGCATGCTGAATACGATATTCTCTCGACTACATGGAGTGGAGCCTCTGGCATCGCTTCAGCCCGGCTACTTCAAAATATTACCGGCATACTTGGGTCGGCTATTATATTACTGGTTCTATTGACCATCACTATACTGGCCTTTCTTGACCGGGACTTGCAGACGACTGTAGACATGGTTAAAGGATGGCTTGAAGACACTAAATATGCTTTTACTGACTGGAAGGAAAATCGGAAGAAGCAGAAAGAGGTGAAAAGTGAGCAAAGGAAGAAAGAAAGAAAAAAGAGAAAGGAAAAGAAAAAAGCAGAGCAACAGCAGAAGAAGGTGCGTCAAAAGCAGAAGGCGGAACAGCAGATGCGCCAGAAATCCCAGCAGGAGCCTCCAACGAAAGCGAGTAAACCGAAACCCCAAGAAGATAATGAACCGGAAACAATTGATGAGATAGTGGAGCGTTCGCACGAACAGGATGTGGAACGCAGGCGCAGGCAGAAAGAGGAGGTGCAGTCTTTGGAACAGCGTCCTCGTGCTGAGCTAGAAAACCAAAAGGTAGAAGAAAATGATGATGTTGACATCTCGGTTTATGTAGGAGAAGGCGATGAGCAGGCTGGGGACAAAGAGCTTGACCGCCAGAATATGGATAAAGCCAAAGAAGTGCCTCGCGTTAAGTACAAATTTCCAACGGTAGAGCTGCTGGATTCCCCTCCCAATGAAGGAAATGAGGTAGACCTGGATGAGATCAAGGAAAATAAGCGCATTATTCTGGACAAGCTGAAACGCCATAAGATCGAAATACGAAGTATTAATGCTATCGTAGGTCCTACCGTTACGCTTTATGAGCTGGATCCGGCTCCGGATGTTAAAATCAGTAAGATTGAAAGTTATGCCAACGACTTAAAGATGGCTACGGCTGCCAAGGGCTTGCGGATTATGGCTCCTATTCCCGGACGTTCAGCGGTTGGTATTGAGGTGCCGAATGGAAAGCGAGAGACGGTGTTTATTAAGTCGGTTATTAATACCAAGAAGTTTGTAGAAAGCGACTATGAGCTCCCACTGGCTTTTGGGAAGACTATTGAGAATGAAGTGTTTATGGTTGACCTTACCCAGATGCCTCACTTTCTTATTGCAGGGGCTACCGGTTCGGGTAAGACGGTAGGAATCAACACCATCATTACCTGCCTTCTGTATAAATGTCATCCCGATGATCTTAAATTTGTGATGATTGATCCCAAAAAGATTGAGCTGTCGCTTTATCAAAAGATTGAGGATCACTTTTTAGCTACCCTTCCTGGCTCTGAGGAGCCCATTGTTACCGACACCTCCGAAGCACAAGAGATACTCGAAAGCCTGACCATGGAGATGGATGAGCGCTATGACCTGCTCAAAGACGGGATGGTGCGCGACATCAAATCGTATAACAAAAAATTTGACAACGGTGAGCTGGATGAAGAGGAAGGGCATCGGCATTTGCCTTATATCGTCGTTCTTATTGATGAGCTGGCTGATTTAATGATGACCGCCGGAAAACAGATTGAAGAGCCCATTGCCCGGCTGGCCCAGCTTGCCCGTGCGGTAGGCATCCACCTGGTAGTGGCCACGCAGCGTCCTTCAGTAAATGTGATTACTGGTACTATTAAGGCAAATTTTCCGGGTCGTATTGCGTATCAGGTGGCTTCGAAGGTAGATTCACGCACTATATTAGATACTGGCGGGGCTGATCAGCTCATTGGGCGTGGTGATATGCTTTTTACGAATGGTGGAGGCATGACGCGAATCCAAAATGCCTTTGTATCCACCGCTGAAGTTGAGGAAATAACCGAATATATTGGTAATCAGCGCGGATATAATAAAAAGTATGAGTTACCAGTTAATGAAGAGGAGTCAACGGGCGGAGATATACCTGATCCGCTGGATGATATTGATGAATTATTTGAATCTGCGGCTAAAGTGATTGTATTGCATCAGCAAGGTTCGGTATCGCTGTTGCAGCGTAAGCTTAAAATAGGCTATAACCGGGCCGGCCGCATCGTTGACCAGCTGTTTAATGCTGGCGTTGTAGGTCCTTACAAAGGGAGTACAGCGCGCGATGTGCTGGTTGAAGATGAAGAAGAATTAGAACAATTATTAGATGACCTCGACGAATACGATCGTTAAAAGAACCACACTTTTTTTGATCTTATTGCTAATAGCAGCCCCGCAGATACTGAAAGCACAGGATGGGGCTTTTAGTGAACTGAAGAAGAAGTTTAGTGAAGGGCAGATATTTAAAGCCGATTTTACCTATCGAACCATTGATTCATATACCGAAGATACCACTTCGAATACTGGATGGATATGGGTGGGCGATGAGGAGTATAAGGTTCGAACCGATCGGCAGTCCGTAGTGGTAAATGGTAAGACCTCGATGGTTTACGATAATAACCGGAATCGGGTTATTATCAGTAAATATGTTCCTGAAGAAGATGACTTTGCTCCCTCCCGCATAATGAATGGCGTGGACTCTACCTTTACTGTTGATGCCCAAGAATGGAAAGAAGATCATTATTATATTAAATTAACTTCTGAAGACCCATTCGCTATCTATCAACAGGTTGAGCTCTTTTTATCTAAGCAAAAAGAGCCTCTTAAAATACGGGCAGTAGATCCGGTAGATAATATTATTATCACTGAGTTTAATGAGGGAAGGTTTGTTCCGGCAACTGAGGAGATGTTTCACCTCGATTATCCGGATGGAGCTGAAATTGTCGATATGCGGAAGAAGTATTAGCAGTAATATAAGAGACTTCGAAGGTTTTCATGGTGAAGCGAATAACAAAAATTACTATAGCACTTTCAATAGGCGGTCTCTTCCTTTGGTTAGCATTTCGAAATGTGCGGCTAAAAGAGGTATGGTCTTATGCCAAGCATATGAACTTTGGCTGGCTGGTCCCATTTGCATTGGCCGCCTTTTGTAGTCATATCTTCAGGGGACTACGTTGGGGGTTGCTTATTGAACATGAAAAAAAAGATGTTGACCGTGTTACGCTGGTGAGCGGAGTATTGGTGGGATATTTAATGAATATAGTAGGGCCTCGTTTTGGAGAAGTAGCCCGGCCGATGTATGTAGCGAAAAGGGAGGACCTGAAGACCTCAAAATTAATAGGCACTATTGTGTTGGAACGCATAGTTGACGTAATGGTCATGATTATTCTTATGGCTTTCGTTTCGGTATATGTTATTGCCGACCTTTCCTTATTAGAGCAGATTTTTGGTGCTGAGACTATTCGGTTTTTAACCGATCAGTCTAATTTTGTAACCTACGTTTGGACCTTATTCTTTTTAGCATTAGCAATCTCTGCGGTCTATTTATTCTATAAATTTGCTGACTGGTTAGCTACAAAATCCAAAGTGATTAAGCGCTGGATGATAAAGGCAAATAAAGTGCTTGTTATGTTCAAGGATGGCGTGCTTTCAGCCAAAGAGGTAGAAGACTGGTGGTTGTTCCTGGGATATACTGTTATGATTTGGCTTTGTTATACTCTCATGACCTATATCCCTTTCTGGATGTTCAATATGCAGGAAGTTTATCATTTAGACTTACTCGATGCTTTAGTAATAACGGTGGTGTCTGCTATAGGGATTGCTATTCCGTCTCCGGGGGGAATTGGAACGTATCATTATTTCGTAAAGCAGACGCTGTTGGTGCTCTTTGCCGTCCCGGCCGTAACCGGCATTGCTTATGCCACAATAACGCATGCCAGCATGGTTGTGTTTGTGGCTTGTATTACCCCCATTGTACTATTTGTAGATAAGCTCCGATCTACTAAAGCGGGTAAGGCCATTATGTAGTTCATCAACGAACACTTTCTATTAAATGGAAACAGAATGCATTGATTTAGGTATAAAGTTTCAACAATTGGACATAAATCGTTGCTAAAAAATTAGTACATTAAGAACTAATTTCCACTGGTACTCAGTTTTATCTTATTCTGTATACTCATGAATTATATTAGAAGTGCTACTCTTTTATTGTTATTTATTATCGTTAATACTGTTCCTGCGGCGGCTCAGGATAAGGATATGCTTCCTGAGATCGATCCCCAAGACATTGAAATACGCAGTGAATTTCAGGCACGTTTTCCAGGTCTTCGCCGCCAGCCCATACTTGGTTTTGAACCGACCTCCAAGGTGGATGAGGTAGATCCGGACCGGATACCATATATGGAGGACCATGAAGACAAAGCCGAGGATCTGACGATTAGTAATATGTTTCTTCCGCCTTCACCAACACTGAGAGCGATGCGGTACAGCCGGGAGATAAATGCATTTGCTCGGGCAGGAGTGGGATCTTATGTGAGTCCCGAGGTTCAATTCTGGGGCGTAACACGACCCAGCAGCAAAACGTATATTGGTGCCGATTTAGATTTTACTTCCTCAGACGGACATCTCGATAATCAAAAAAGCGGATTTCGTTTTTTAACAGCCAATGGTGAATTTGCAACGAAGCTTAACAAACGAACCCGGTTGGCTTTCAATGCAAGCATTAATAACAGTTTTAATCATCTTTTTAAATTAGATAATGATCCGTCAGCGCTTTATGATATTACCGAAACACCACGCAATGAGTATGGGGGATTTTCTGTAGGAGCAGAACTGAATCAGCTGAAAAATAATGTTTCCGGGTGGAATGTCCAGGCAAATATTCGCTATTATCAGTCAAAACTGGAAGCGGGAGACCTCTCTGGAAAATCGAGTGAAGGAGTGTACGAGGCCTCTTTAAAAAAGCGTTGGGCCGGAGCTCAGCCCTATGAAACGATTTCGCTTGCGCTGGGAGGAAAGCTCGGCGACTATAATAATGAGCTAGCAAATAACCAGTGGAAGACGGGATATCTGGGAGCTGAATATCAGCGCTTATTCAATTATCAGACCCATCTGACAGCAAATGTGCGGTTATACTATGGAGCAGACGCATTTGATGAACAGGTTTACTTTGGTCCTACGCTTACCATTGAGCAACCCGTTTTTGAAGGCGCTCTGCTTACCGGTGAGGTGGGGGCCAAGCCATATGTACAAACAGCTGAAGAACTGCATTCTGCCAATCGCTTATTAAGTCCACAAAATACCTTCCGGCACTCATACAAGAAATATGGAAAGGCTTCGCTCAAGCTTAATTATTCTGAGGTGGGCTCAATCTTCGGAGGAATTAGTTACGAAGATATTTCGGATAGGGCTATCTTTGAT
>Ga0079226_10002694_pt1 | contig 13696 bp, 13 predicted proteins | sample Poulit2014_FD_76345 | JGI IMG/M metagenome (GOLD analysis project Ga0079226, IMG submission 76345) | Agricultural soil microbial communities from Georgia to study Nitrogen management - Poultry litter 2014 | ecosystem: Environmental > Terrestrial > Soil > Agricultural land | place: USA: Georgia... | reverse complement strand
TTAGTAATAGATTGTTAGTTATGAGCTTCTTATGAAAAAACAAATCTGTAATTTTTCGTAAATAGTAAATAGTTAATCGTAAATTGAAATCATGTGAATCCGTAACAGTAAGAAAAGCAACTTGGCGAATCAGCAAATTAGCAATTATACATTAATTGTTAGGGTGTTATTTCTTATCATTAAACTTCGATAGTATTAAAATCAAATATCTGTAGAAACTTTTTGATTTCTTCAAAGTACTCTCTATTTGGTGTAGTGGATTACTTCATTGTTGAATACAGTTAGTTTTTTATTCATGGAAAATATGCTTAATGCAATAAAAATAGCTATATTTGCAAATTCAAAAATTCTAGGAAGTTTAAACAGCTTTATTTTTTCGTTTTATAATAAAGCGGGGCTGTTAAGGATTAAAATATAATAAAAGTACTTCCCAAATAGTATTGGAGTGTTTTAAGAGAGGTTGTGGGTTTATTTTGTCGATTTACTTCTTTCAAAACACGCTAGATTAAAATAAACCATTTATGAATACAACTTTTCAAGCTTTAGGATTAGATCAAAATTTCCTAAAAGCTATTGCTGATTTAGGTTTTGAAAAACCATCAGGCGTGCAAGAACAAGCGATTCCTGCTTTAATTCAAGAAGATAGGGATATGGTAGCATTAGCACAAACGGGTACGGGTAAGACCGCGGCTTTTGGCTTTCCAATGCTACAGAAAATTGATGTTAATAGTCGTACTACTCAAGGTATAATTCTGTCTCCAACCCGAGAATTGTGCTTACAGATTACCAATGAAATGAAACAATATGGCAAATACCTTAATGGATTAAATATTGTTGCTGTTTATGGAGGTGCAAGTGTAAGCGATCAAGCCAAGCAACTTAGGAGAGGGGCACAAATAGTAGTAGCGACACCTGGTAGGATGAAAGATATGATCAATCGAAGACTTTTGGATATTTCAAAGATCGATTATTGTGTTTTGGATGAAGCCGATGAAATGCTTAATATGGGGTTCTATGAAGATATTACCGATATCCTTTCACATACTCCTAATACAAAATTCACCTGGCTTTTTTCGGCTACCATGCCAAAAGAAGTAGCTAGAATCGCAAAGGATTTTATGCATGAACCTTTAGAGATAACAGTGGGCTCTAAGAATATGGGAGCTACTAATGTTTCTCATGAATATTATGTAGTAAATGCTCGAGATCGATATGCGGGGCTTAAACGTTTGGCGGATGCTAATCCAGAAATATTCTCTGTCATTTTTTGTAGAACAAAAAGAGATACTCAACAAGTAGCTGAGAAGTTAATTGAAGACGGATATAGTGCTGCAGCTTTGCATGGCGACCTTAGCCAGCACCAGAGAGATTTGGTAATGCATTCATTTCGATCAAGACAAATTCAGATGTTGGTAGCCACTGATGTTGCAGCTAGAGGAATAGATGTGGATGATATTACCCATGTTATCAATTATCAACTTCCAGACGAAGTAGAAGTTTATACTCATAGAAGCGGGCGTACAGGAAGAGCAGGAAAAGAAGGAGTTTCCATGGTATTGGTAACTAAGGGGGAAAGAAGAAGAATTGCTACAATTGAAAAAATCATTCAGAAAAAGTTCCTTACTAAAGAAATACCTTCTGGTAAAGAAATTTGTGAAGTACAGCTTTTTCACCTTGCTAATAGTATAAAGAACACTGATATAAACGAGTCGATAGATACTTATCTTCCTGAAATAAATACTTTGTTGGAATCTTTTACTAAAGAAGAATTAATCAAAAAATTCTTCTCCGTAGAATTTACTAAGTTCCACAACTATTACGAAGGAAAACGAGATTTGAATGTAGATTTAAGCCAAGGACCTAATAAAGGAGGAGAAAGTGTTCGTTACTTTTTAAATGTAGGAAGAAGAGATGATTTAGATTGGAAGCGATTAAAAGACTTTTTAAAAGAAGTACTCTCATTAGGTCAAGATGATATTTTTCATGTTGATGTGATGAATAGCTTTTCTTTTTTTAATACAGCTAAAGAACATCAAAATAAAGTAATCGATACCCTTTCTGCTATTCAATGGGAAGGGCGACAATTGTCTGTAGAAGTTTCTGATGCCAAGCCAGGTGGTGGAAAACGAGGCCGAAAAGAAGGAGGTAGAAGAAGAGGAAAAGGTGGAGGTTTTGAAGGTAGAAGAGATAGATCTCGATCTAGAAAACACGATCGAGCTGGTTTTTCGTCCAAACGAGGAGAAGCATTGGAAAGCATAAAGAAAACGCGTGGCAGACGACGTAGAAGATAAAAGAACTTTTGTTTTATATTTCTTATATATTATGTATTTTTACTTCTGTTAAATTGATATATGAAATATTTAATAACTATATTTTTACTTGTATCTTCGCTTTTGACATTCGCTCAAGAGAATGATAGTATTCCTGATAATATAATAGAAAGTCCTACTTATAATATTAAGGGTACTGTCATGAACGATGCAAATGATAAAACGATGTCGAATGTCCATATCATAAACTTGAATAAAGTATATGGAACAGTTTCGGAATCAGATGGCAGTTTCCAAATTCAAGCAGCCATAAACGATACATTGTATTTCAGTTATTTAGGATTTAAATCAATTCGAGTGAGAGTTACAAATGACTGGTTTAAATATGGTGATATCAAAGTGAAAATGACCGAATTGAGTATCGCTCTCGAAGAAGTAAAGTTGCAAAATGTTGAACTTACGGGCTATTTAGAAGTGGATGCTAAAATAATTCCTGTGTACGACAATTTCCGTTATCGGATACCTGGTTTAGGTGGAGGATATGAAGGAGGAAATACACAACAATCTGCAGTATCCAAAGTATTGAGTTCGGTTTTTAATCCAGTTGACTTTCTTTATAATGTTTTTGGCAAACGCCCTAATCAAATGAGGAAGTTACGGAAAATGAAAGAACAGAACCATATTCGAGACCTCCTCCAAGATAAATATGATAGAGAGACTCTGATGATGGTATTGCAGTTAGAACGTGTCGAAGTAGATGAAATTCTTCGTAATTGTAATTTCTCTGGAGAGTTCATACAAACTGCTTCTGATTTACAAATATTGGATGCTATCAGCGATTGTTATGAGCGTTATAGAGTACTAAATAGAGATTAATAATAAAATAAATAACTTTTAAAGATATAAACCACTTACAAAATCCTGTTAAGTGGTTTTCTTTTTTAAAATGATACAGAGTTTAGTTCATTATTTTTTACATTTTGGTTTTCCATTATTTATAGCCTTAGTATTGTATCCAAAAAAATGGAAGAGAGTTTACTTTATATTACTACTTACCCTATTGGTAGATCTTGATCATCTATGGGCAGAACCGATTTATGACCCTGATCGTTGTAGTATAAACTATCACTTCTTGCATTCATATTATGCCATAATTATCTATAGCCTTGCTATGTTTTATAAACCTACAAGAATAATAGCCCTTGGTTTGTTGTTGCATATGCTTACCGATAGTATAGATTGTATTTGGATGTATTATTCATGATGGTAAGGAAGATTTTTCCAAATACTTAACGCTCTATAGAGTTGTTCTGTGAAAAACAAACGTATCATTTGATGAGAAAAGGTCATTTTGGATAAAGAAAGTTTTAAGTGAGCACGAGCATATAGCTCCTCAGAAAACCCGTAGGGTCCCCCTACAACAAAAACTAAATTTGGAGTAGCGCTTAATATATGTTTTTCTAGTTCTTTTGAAAATTGGATAGAATTAAATTGTTTTCCTTTTTCATCCAATAAAATTAAATGATGGGTGTTAGGTAAACGTTTGATAATCGCTTCGGTTTCAAGTTGGCGTTGTTTTACTTCTGAGATTTTTTTAAACTTAGGTACATCAGGAATTTCTATATATTCAAAGTTTATAAAATGTTTTATTCGTTTTCTGTAACTTTGCGTAAGTTGATCTAGAGCTTTACTGTCGGTTTTACCGATTACTAATAATAGTATTTTCATTCAACTAGCCATAAATTTTTTAATTTCAGGCGAAAAGTACAGAAAATAAATTGCATAATTGTAACTTGTAAAGTTTATTAAAAATAGTATTTAAGTAAGATTATGATAACACCCCAGATGTTTCAAAAAGAAGTAGATTTAATTATTGAAAATGCTATCCGAGAAGATATTGGTTCAGGAGATCATTCCTCATTAGCGTGTATTGATGAAGATGCATTTGGTACAGTTGAGTTATTATCAAAAGACGAAGGAATTATTGCAGGGGTTGAGTTTGCCAAACAACTTTTACAATATGTTGATCCAGAATTAGAGTATGATATTCGAATTCCAGATGGCAATACTATTTCGTATGGCGATAAAGTACTTTATATATCTGGAAATTCACGTTCTATTTTGAAAGTAGAACGCACTTTGCTTAATAGTATGCAACGTATGAGTGCGATTGCAACGAAAACTAGAAAATATGTCGATGCTGTTAAAGGAACTGGAGCCAAAATTTTGGATACTCGTAAAACTACTCCAGGATTTAGAGCATTAGAGAAGTGGGCTGTAAAAATTGGAGGAGGAGTCAACCATAGATTTGCATTGTATGATGCGATTATGCTTAAAGATAATCATATCGACATGAGTGGTGGAATAACGAAAGCTATCAATAAAACACTAAGATACTTACAAGAAAATTCTCTTTATATTCCTTTAATCGTTGAAGCAAGAAACCTCAAAGAAATAGAGAATATTCTCGAAGTAGGAGGAGTAGATAGAATTTTAATTGATAATTTTAACTATGCCGATACACGCATGGCGGTGACTATGATAGGAAGCGAATGCGAAACCGAATCCAGTGGAGGGATAGACTTAGAAAGTATAAGAGGTTATGCTGAATGCGGTGTGAATTTTATATCCGTAGGAGCATTGACTCATAGTGTCTATAATAAAGATTTGAGTTTAAATGCTATAGAATGATTAAGCAAAAAATTTGGAATCTTCCTATTATCCGCCAGGCAATAAATTGGAGTAAAAAAACTAATATCCCTTGGACTAATGGTTTATGCTTGTACGATTTCCTAGAAATTTACATCAAAGGACTTTCTCAAGGTATTCTCTCTTACCGAGCTAGCTCGATTGCGTATAGTTTTTTTATGGCAATATTCCCTTTTTTGCTTTTTATACTTAACCTTATCCCATATATACAAGTCAGTGGTTTCCAAAATAGATTTTTAATTTTTGTTCAAAACTTATTACCAGCACAGACGAATGACTTTTTTTTTCCTATTGTCGAAGATATTGCTACAAATCCACGGAAGGGTTTATTGTCTTTCTCTTTTTTCCTTTCTGTTTTCTTAACCAGCAACGGGGTAAATGCAATTTTCAGAGCGTTCTCTGATTCGATTTACGTAGCAGCAAATCGATCTTTTATCGGAAAATATACTACTGCAATTTTTGTGTCTTTTTCTATTGCTGTTTTTATGTTTATCGCTATAGCTGCCATCCTATTTGGTGAAATTATCATTCATAGACTTCAGCAAGAGTCCTTGATTTATTATGATTTTTTCTGGATTAATTTACTACAAGTAATTGTATTTATTTTAATGATATATATAGTCATAGCGACTTTGTACTATTTTGGACTAAAAAAAATAGACCGTGCAAAGTTTTTTTCATTGGGGTCTGTCGTAACCACATTACTTTTTATAGTTACTACTTATGTTTTTAGAATTTATATAAACAATTTTTCAAGTTACAATGAATTATATGGGTCAATAGGTGCATTATTGATTATGATGCTGTATATTTGGATAAACGCAAATCTATTATTAATAGGATTTGAACTCAATGTTGCGATGACCACTTTAAAAAAGTCTAAACAACAAAAACTTAATTTTAATTAAAAACACTTGTAAATGAAAAATATCTGGATATATATGTTGATAAGTCTCTTGACTTTATCGAGCATTAAGGCACAAAGTATAACGGGTAAATGGACTACTATAGATGATCATACTGGTGAAGCAAGATCGACTGTAGAAATTTTTGAAAGGGATGGAAAAATATACGGTAAGATTATAGCTATTACAAACCCTACTAAAAGAGATCGAGTATGTGATAAATGCAGTGGAGATGATAGGAATAGACCTTTATTAGGTCTCGAAATAATTAAAGGATTGGAGAAAAATGGAGATAAATATGAAGGAGGTACGATTACAGATCCAGATTCGGGAAAACGTTATAAATGCTATATCGAACTAGAAGATGCAGAAACACTAAAAGTACGAGGGTATATTGGAATGGCGCTAATTGGACGTACTCAAATTTGGCAGAGAGCTGAAGATTAAAAGTTTTTAAAAAATAGTACCTTTAGGCTGTCTTATAAACGAGACAGCTTTTTTAATTGTTTCTATGTTGTACGTTGATGTTATTTTACCTATTCCAATCAAGAATAGTTTTACTTATCATTTTTCAGAAACCCAATTGGATGCCTTAGAAATTGGCATGCGAGTAGCTGTACCATTTGGGAAATCAAAAATTCAAACAGGGATTGTATTAAGAATTCACGATCAGAAACCGAACTATGAAACCAAAGCTATACATCAGATTCTAGAGGAGAAAGCGGTTATTAATAAGCACCAATTAAAGCATTGGTTATGGTTGGCAGAGTATTATATGTGTACTTTGGGTGAAATAGTTAAAGCCGCATTACCTGGAGCTTTTTTACTAGAAAGCGAAACTCTTATCACCTTAAGAAAGGATACTGATGATAATCAAGAGTTATTAACGGATGAAGAATATCTGATATTAGAAGCACTTCATAGACAATCCGTATTAAGAATTGGAGAAATCCAAGATATAACAGGGAAAAAGAATGTAGTTAAAATTATTCAGTCCTTATTAAATAAGGGATATATAAATATTCAAGAAGAGGTTTTTGAACAGTATATTCCCAAACAAAAAACTTATCTCCGTCTAGCAGCAGGTTTTTCTACAGAAGAGAAGCTCAATACTGTCTTAGAAGAGTTGTCTGCTCATGCGACAAAGCAAAGAGAAGTATTAATGCATTTGTTTTTATTACAAGCACAGACAAAAAAACCTATTGAACCCAAGATGCTATTGGAGTCTGCAAAAGCATCTAGTGGAGTATTAAAAACTTTGGTGGATAAAGGAATTATCGAAAGGTATGAGTTACAAGAAGACCGACATAATTTTGAAGGCGATGTGCACGCGATTTCGCAACTTACCGAAGCCCAAGAAGCAGCTTATAATAAGCTACAAAAATCTTTTGAGACCCATTCGGTTTGTCTGTTGCATGGAGTAACTTCTAGTGGTAAAACTGAAGTATATATTCGATGTATCGAAGAGGTTTTAAAAGCAGGAAAACAAATCTTATATTTGGTTCCAGAAATCGCTTTAACTACACAATTAATCGGTCGTCTCCGTAAGCATTTTGGACCTCAATTATCTGTATATCATTCTAAATATTCGGTACATGAACGTATTGAGGTGTGGAATAATGTGCAGTCTGGAAAAGGAAAAGCACAAATTATAATAGGTGCACGCTCTACTATATTTTTACCTTATAGAAATTTAGGGTTAATTATAATCGATGAAGAACATGAAGCATCTTACAAACAACAAAATCCTGCTCCACGTTATAATGCACGTGATGCAGCTATAGTTCTTGGAGTCCAGCATAAGGCAAAAGTATTATTGGGCTCTGCCACACCAAGTTTTGAAACCTATACCAATAGTAAGAGTGGAAAATATGGTTGGGTAGAGTTAACACAACGGTTTAGGAATATTCCTATGCCTAAAATTAATTTTATCAACTTGAAAGAGGCCTATAAGCGTAAAAAAATCAAAGGACGTTTTACAGATGAACTTATCGAGGCTATAAAACATACTTTAGAACGGAAACAACAAGTTATATTATTTCAAAACCGCCGTGGCTTTTCGCCTGTAGTCGAATGTACAACTTGCGGGGTTTCTCCACAATGTCCTAATTGTGACGTAAGCTTGACCTATCATAAATATCGCAAACAACTGCGTTGTCATTATTGTGGTTATGCTATGTCAATGCTGATTTCTTGTATGGCATGTGGAAATGAAACTCTGGATTATAAAGGCTTTGGAACTCAACAAATCGAGCAGGAGATCTTAGCTTTTTTTCCCGATTATCGAACTCAAAGAATGGACCAAGACACTACGCGACGTAAGCACGCGTATGAAAAAATTATTGAAAGAATGCAACATCAAAAAATAGATATTTTAATTGGTACACAGATGTTGGCAAAAGGTTTGGACTTTCCTAATATAGGTCTGGTAGGGGTGTTACAAGCAGATAATTTATTGAATTTTCCAGATTTCAGAGCCCATGAACGTAGCTTTCAACTCTTACAACAAGTAGCAGGACGCGCAGGAAGAGGAAATAAACAAGGAGATGTGCTGATACAGACCTATAATCCCTCACAACCTATTTTGAAAACCTTAAGGGAAAATGATTATAAGAAAATGTATGAGATGGAAATTTCAGAAAGACAGATCTTTCAATATCCTCCTTTTGTAAAACTCATACAACTTACATTTAGAGATAGAGATTACCAGAGAATGCGACAAGCGGCAACTTGGTATGCAAATGCAATGCGCTCACAATTTCCTACGCAAGTGTTAGGACCAGAAGATCCATCCGTAGGTCGAATAAGAAATCAATACTTGACTCATATCATTCTGAAAATTCCTAATGAAAAACTCCTCAAACAATCAAAACGTCATTTGCAACTCATACAAAATCGATTCTCTAGTATAAAACAATATCGCTCGGTACGAGTGACTATTGATGTAGATCCGATATAATATGTAATTTCAAGTAATAAGTGCAGAATTACTATTTTTAGTATTTCTTCTTTTCATCCATAAAATCCATTAATTATAACACTTTTCAAAAATCTTAAATAGATTTTGGGGAATGGCAAACTAAAAGACTTAGAAGTATAAATTTAGCAATTGTTTGTTTTCTAGCACTAGAGGTTATCTACTTTCAAGACAGTAATTAGAACCATCGGGCTATAATAAATTTATTCTAAAGATGTTATATATTTATTTTTTATTTTTTTTCACATAAGTTGCTTATATTTATAGTCTATACGTATAATTATAAAATAGACTTATGAAGAAAATTTACAAAACACAAAGAATGACTAAAAGTAAATATGAGAGTTTTTTGGTTCTCATATGTATTGTTTTCGGTTTTTTACAAGCCACAGCCCAAGGTGATCCCGATTATTGTGAGGCACATACAGACTTGAGTATGGATTGGATTACGCATATTACTACAAATGGTGCAGTTCAGAATATAAATTATATTCAGAATTCTTTTCCAACCGATGGATATGTATATGATCCTAATATGGTCATAGAACATTATGCAGGAGGGCAAGTTGGTTTTGAATTGGGGATGACAGAAGAGTTTTTTGCAATAAATGCATGGGTCGATGTCAATCAAGATTTTGAGTTTTCAGGATCCGAAATGATTGTGGAAGACTTCAGTTATGATAAAACTGTTTCTGGTACTATAAACATTGATCCGAATATCCCTAACGGGGAATATCGAGCTAGAGTGCGTGCGGGTTTTACTATTTTAGAGCCGTTAGACCCATGTGGAGATATCGAGTATGGTTCTACCTTGGATTTTATTATCCGAATTGTTGATGAACCGAGTTGTGCAACGCCTAGTAATCTATCTATAACTCATATCACCCCGACTAGTGCAAACATAGGTTGGATAACAGATAGCAGTCCTACGGAATACGAGATAGAATATGGTGAAGAAGGTTTTGAATTGGGAGAGGGGGAAACTATAGTTACAGAAGATAACCCTTATACTTTAATAGATTTAGATGCTAATATAAACTATTCTTATAGAGTACGTAGTATCTGTGATACAGATGAGAGTAATTGGTCTTCATTAATTACTTTTACAACTGCTTGTGAAGCTTTTGATGATATTCCATATATTGTGGATTTAAGTGATACAGAAGCTCCTGATTTACCAAGTTGTATGCGTACCGAAAATTTTTCTGGCGCTAATAATTGGGTCACAGATGAAGCACCTGGTAATGGTTTTGATGCTATGACTTTTATGTATGGATGGCATGGGAGTCTTGAGGCAGACGCATGGTTATATACACAAGGAATTCAATTGGAAACAGGAAAAGAATATGTACTTACCTATAGATATGGAAATAATGATGAAAGTTATACAGAGTCTCTCGAAGTGGCAATTGGTCCAGTAGCAACAGCATCTGAAATGACCACTATACTTGGAAGTCATCCAGAAATTAATGAGGCTACTCCACAAGTAGAAGAGATTGTATTTGAGGTAGATGAGGATGGAGAATACTATATTGGATTTAATGCATTGAGTGAAGCTAATCAATTCAATTTATACCTTGATAACATAAGTGTGGATGTATATTTAAATACGCCAGATTTTGAAACTACTGAAGTTATGTTATATCCCAATCCTGCGTCTCAAATAGTAAATGTTCATTCAGATTATTCGATGAAACAAATAAATGTGTACAATTTAATAGGTCAGTTATTGATTCAAAAAGAAGTTAAGTCAACTCACACAGCCATAGATGTTTCGAACTTAAAAGCAGGTAGCTATTTTGTTGAAATACATAATGAACAAGATAAAGAAACTTTACGATTAATAGTGAAGTAGTACTTTTTTTATATATAAAACCTACGGTTCAAAGTTGCTTTAGAACCGTGGGTTTCATTTATTAATGAGCAAAAAAATGTTCTAGCTCTTGTAGTGTAGTTTCTGTTGTAGGGATATCCTTAATGATATTTCCTTTATCTAATACTACAATTCGATCGCAAACTTCTACAGTATGTTGTAGATCATGGCTCGAGATCAATAATGTGGTTTGGTGTTGAGTTAAATATTGTTTTAATAATTGCTTTAGACGTATTTGGGTACTTGGATCTAAATTTGCAAAAGGTTCATCCAAGATTACCACTTTTGGAAAACCAATAAGTGCACCAACTATCCCAACCTTTTTTGCATTCCCTTTCGATAAATCACGAATATACCGATTTCTACCTATTACCTCATTATTAAAAAGTTCGGTAAATTGCTTTAAAAAGTCATCTACTGTTTGTTTATTCCACCCTCGTAAGGTACCTATAAAATAAAAGTATTCTTCTGGTTTTAGATAACTTATAAGGAAACTGTCATCTAAAAAGGAACTGGTAAGTGGTTTCCATTCTTCAGATTTTGATACGATGATGTTTTGAATGCTTGCTTTTCCTGAGCTAGCTTGTATTAAATCTAATAATAAACTGAATAAAGTGGTTTTCCCAGCACCATTATTACCAACTAGTCCAAAACATTGTCCTGTAGGTATGTGTAAGTTATCAATATTTAAAACTATTTGGTCTTGATATTGTTTTGAAAGATTATCTATGTGTATCATATTCAAAATTAATTACCTTGTTTATAAGCAGTAAGTGTAACGTATTTATGTTTTTTATAAAGTTTTTCAATAATCTTGAAAAATAAGTCTTTGAAAATAACTCCTAAAATACCCAATAGTATTATAGCTAGATATCCTATCTTAGGTGATCCTAGTAAAGCAGGGATTATAAAAAGGATTATTGGAAGTAAAAACATGGGCAAGCTCATGAGCATACTTTGGATATTGAAAGCTTTTCGATCACCAAAAACATTTTTATTTTTCGATAAATCAATTGGAGTGCGAATATAAGCGCCCGTTAATAAAGCTAACTGTGTGTTGATACCTAAATTATATGCAATTGCTGCAAGAAGAGGATAAATCAACTGGAAATCCATGAACAGATAAAGTAAACTTAATAAACTGCATAAAACTCCCCCAATTATCATAATTCGCCATTTAGATGCAAGATAAGATTTGTAAGGAATGTTTTGGCTCATCAATAATGGATAGTAAGCACTATCCCAACTTGGAACATATTGACCAAATGTTAAGATAAAACCTCCAGTAATAATCAGTGAAAAAACTAGAGTAGAAGAGGCTGGTCCTACTTCCATGACATTGATGTCTTTAAAGAACATTAAACCATAACACAAGAATAGTAAGCTTAGAAGAAGGGTACTCCTAGAACGTTTATTACGAGTGATGAGACGTATGTCATTTTGCAAAAAAGGATCTTGATTTCCTAAACTCTCAAGCCATTTCCAATCTTTATGGTTTCTGGATGGAATAGCTATTCCAGAATCGAGATATAAGTTATTTAAATAATTCTTATAGGCTATAAACCCTAGTATTATTATCATGATATAAGGTAAAGTAAAAAACCATTTTTGATAATAAAACATTTCGAAAAATCCTCCAATATAAGTTAGATAATCAATACTTGTAAAATAATGGAGGCTTAATGTGATACCAACAAAGATAAGCACCAGAAATAATATCGACTTTTTATTTTGTAATAATAGGTTTAATAAATTATTGATAATTAAAAAACCAAAAATGCTGACTGCCCAAGCCAGTACTGCTGTAGGTGCATAATCTAGACTTATTAATCGGAAACTTAATGGGATGAGTAAAAATAAATGAATCCACATAAAAAAGCTAAGAAAACTTTTTAACAAGGTATAAATAGCAATTTTATTTTTAGAAATAGGAAGACTTAATAGAGGACGGATATGTGTAATGGGTAGTTTTTGAAGTAAGAAACGAAACCCTAGATCTAATAAAAGATAATAAAATAAGTAACGATTCATTGTAATTATAGGATCTAAATTTTCTTGTGTAATAATGTCCAATAAAAAATAGCCCAAACCTATAAAAACAAAGGTGAAATAAAGGCCGATAAAACCCATCAAAACTTTGATAGCCAGATTAGTTTTAAAAGATGCCGAACGAATAAAAGCTTTCCATTCTAGAGAAATAAAATCTAATAGCATATTTCAAGTTGTATAATATATAGTATCAGTCAAAAAACTTTATGAAATGTTACAACATTCAAAAAATTTCTTTTTCAAAAGAATGGATTAATGTCTAAAATAAGATTATTTTTGTTGGTATAAATAAAATATAATGGTGATAATTGAAGAGAAAGACTCAGGAAGTAAGCAGATAAGAGTATTATCGACAAAAGATTGGATATTAAATTTATTGATATTGATGATACCTATAGTAAATATAATAATGTTATTCATTTGGGCATTTGGCTCAGAAAGTCCAGAAAATAAAGCTAGGGCTAATTTTGCAAAAGCTAGCCTAATTATTATGGTTATTCCTATCCTCTTTATTTTATTTCTTGCATTTGTTGGCTTTGCTTTTATGGGATATTGAACCAATACTTAATTTTTTAAAAAAATAAATCATGGAAATAATAGAAAGACAGGATGCTAAGAAAGAATACGAACCTGAGATGTCGGTTAAAGACTGGGTGGTTACATTATTAATATTGATGATACCTTTTGTTAATATCATTATGTTATTTGTATGGGGATTCGGAGATGGAACTATTAAAAATAAAGCTAATTACGCCAAAGCACAATTGGTGATTTTACTGATAGGGATCGCAATAACTATATTTTTCTTTTTATTTATCGTTAGTTTTGGAACTTTTTTTGAAGCTCTTTCTAAATTATAAATTATTCTTGAAAAATGAGTTTTAATTTTGCAAAATAAAACAATTTTCAAATT
>Ga0079226_10002693_pt1 | contig 13698 bp, 14 predicted proteins | sample Poulit2014_FD_76345 | JGI IMG/M metagenome (GOLD analysis project Ga0079226, IMG submission 76345) | Agricultural soil microbial communities from Georgia to study Nitrogen management - Poultry litter 2014 | ecosystem: Environmental > Terrestrial > Soil > Agricultural land | place: USA: Georgia... | reverse complement strand
GGACCAATCTTCTTTACACAAAAATAAAAATAACAAGAAAAAGACGGTCAAGCAACTCAAATTAAGAGTTGGATTGATCGTCTTTTGGTATCTGAAAGTTAGTTTTTTCCCAGACACTTTTCTTTTTACTCAACTATTTCTAAATCAGAATTTACACTTTCTTTTTTACCTAGTGTAATCATGATCACAATGAAGCTAAGTGCAAATGCTGAAACATTAATCATCCATCCTAAGTCGTAAGATCCAGTTTGATCGAAGAATAAACCGATCAAGTAAACCGAAGCTGACATGGCAAATGCACCAATCATATTGACGACCGAAAGAATGTTACTATAGTCTTTTTCACCAAAAATTTGACGAATTAAATATGGCAATGCAACTAAACAAACTCCCTGACCAAGACCGAGAATTACGGCAGCTAAAATCAATAAATTGCTTTCTCTAAGCATTGCCTGGCCGCCCCAACCGATTACACCGAATAAAGAATAAACGGCTAAAACTAACTTGGCATTAAACTTATCAAGGAAATAACCGATAGAAATCTTACCAATTGCGGCACCAATCATTACTCCTGATACAACAGTTGCGGCAGTGATTGGTGAAATTCCGATATTAGTAATATGTCCTGAAATATGTTGGACAGAACCGGAAACAAATTGCAGTGCAAGCATGGCGAAAGCTACAGCGTAAAATACTGGCATCTTCAAAGCTTGCTTCAGGCTTAAACCTGTTAAAGCCACCTTTTTGCTTGATTGCATTGCTTTGCCATATGCAGGATATTGCATCGTTGGTTCAGGCTTAATTGAAATAGCTAAAGGAACTAAAATCAGTCCAATCAATAGAGCTTCACTAACAAAGCCGCCACGCCAACCAAATTGCTTAATTACTTCGGCAATAATCGGATTAAAAATCGTTCCACCTAAAGCAGAAAGTCCGAGCGAGATTCCCATCACTGTGCCGAGCTTTTGGTTAAACCACTTGCTAAGCAAAACAGGAATTGACAAAGTAATTGCGATCGGCTGACAAATCCCAATGATTGTCCATGCAAGATAAAAATGAACTAATGAATTGGCAAAAGTTAAGCTAAGCATGCTAACGGCAATTAAGACAAAGCAAGCGGTTAAAAGCCAGCGTAAATTTACCTTTTCCATAATTTTACCAGCAAAAAGCAAGGCAATTGCGGCAGCCGCATTCTGAAATGTCGTCATTAGTGCAACATTAGCACGTCCTACATTAAACTCTTGACTGATTGGCCCGAAGAATAATCCAATTGTATTAACCAACAAGCCAAACCCAATCATTGAGATAAAACAACAAACGATAAATATCCACCACGGAAAAAATGATTTTTTATGTGTCACTTCTTTTCCAACTTTCTAAAAATTTGTCTTTTACTATTATATGTGAAAAATATCACTTAATGTTTTAAGAAAATTTAAAATTAGTCATGAAAAAATGCCCCACAACAGTAAGGCATTTTAATGATCTAATGAATTTAATTTCTTTTAATGTAAGGCTTTACTATGTCAAGCAATTCTGTCAATGCATTCAAGCTAGTTAAGGTTTGAACAGAAAATGGTTTGCCTGGTTCTGCTGGCGTTCCGTTGTCTAAGAACAAATAAGCATATCCTTTGAAGACATCAATGTTAACACCTAATCTATCTGCATTAGTATTAGTTTTACGAAGCATTAATGCAGGTGAACCTAGGTTATCTGTTAAATGATGATATACTTCCCAATTTTCTGAATTTTTAACGCCTTGTTCAATCTTTTGCAAAATTTCTTTGTCTGTCATATAACTTCCTCCGAACTTATGAATATAAGTTCATAACTAGCAATAGTTTTTAATTACTTTTCATATCTATGATAGCATATTAAATTACAGCGCTTACAAAATAAGAATAAAAACTATTATTCTATGTTTAGTAATTTATTCTTTACTAAAACAAGCTAGTCATATATTCGCTAACTGCACGCTGTTGCATTTCTTCCCAGCTATTAAAATTAGTTTCCTTCTTAACAAAATCATCTACCACTTTTTGACCTAATTGTTCAATCTCAGGAAAACTTCTTGCGCCCAACTCTCTTACAAAAACATCAATCGTAGTAAAATGCGTATTCTTTTGCATGAATCTTGGATTAAACAAGTCTTGATAAGATACTGCTTGTTGTCCGCCCTGTTCTTCTGCTACCTTTTCCAAATTTTTCTTCAATTCATCTTTTTCTTTAGTCATTATCTTCAACCCCTAGCTAATTTTTAATTACTACTAAAATAATACATTGATTAGTAATAATTCGCTATAATGAAAGCAGAATACTTACTTGGAGATACAGAAATGACGAATCGTTACAAAAGTGTATTTGATATTATCGGGCCCATCATGGTAGGTCCATCTAGTTCACATACAGCTGGTGCCGTTGCAATCGGCCGAGCTGGAAACAAACTTTTTGGAGGAGTTCCTAGAAAAGTAACAGTCCATTACTATGGCTCTTTCGCCCAAACTCATCGCGGCCACGGGACAGACTACGCTATCGCCGCGGGAATTTTAGGCTTTGACACAGATGATCTGCGTGTACCTAACGCACCTGAGATTGCTAAAAAACGTGGCGTCGATATTCGCTTTGTCGAAGAAGATGGACCTAGTCCAATCGATCATCCCAATACAGCAATCTTAGATATGTCTAGCGGAACCAAAAAGGCACAGATATCGGGCTGTTCTATCGGCGGTGGATCGATCGAAATTCGTCATTTAATAATTCACGACACCGAAATCACCCCAACGGGTTCGTTGCCAATTATTATTTGGCTTGATTATGAAAAAGATATTCTTAACGAGCAAAATTTGACTTTCTTATTACAGGAAAAAGCTCCTTTTAGCAAGAAGCGAATTTTTCGCACTAAAGATTGCAATATCTACGAATACGATATCGACAACTATCTCAAGCCTGCCTTAGTAAAAGAGTTAAAAGAAAAGTTTGAAAATATTATTTGTCTTTAAAACGGAACAAGATTATGTATAACCATATTAAAGAAATTGTTGCTGATTCTGAAAAGCAACATAAACCTATTTCGGAGTTAATTATTGAACAAGAATGCGAGCTATCTGGTCTGCCGCGGCAAATAATCTGGAACCGAATGAAACATAATTTAGCTACAATGCGTGCCGCAGTGGAGCGTGGAAAAAGTGGTGATGGCGTATTTTCTAAAACAGGCTTAACTGGTGGTGAAGCTGTCAAAATTAAAAAGTATCGTCAAACTCACCATACTTTATCTGGTGACACTATCATGGCCGCAGTGCAAAATGCGGTTGCCACCAACGAAGTCAATGCTTCAATGGGCGTAATTTGTGCCACTCCAACTGCGGGTTCTTCTGGCACTTTGCCTGGTGTTTTGTTTTTATTAGAAAAAAGAATGGATCTTAGTGAAGAGCAAATGATTCGCTTTCTTTTTACTGCTGGTGGATTCGGCCTTGTTATTGCCAATAACGCAGAAATTGCCGGCGCAACCGGTGGCTGCCAAGCCGAAGTTGGTAGTGCATCTGCCATGGGCGCCGCTGCCGCAGTTGAGGCAGCTGGTGGCAGTGCTGAGCAGAGCGCACAAGCAATGTCGATTGCAATGTCTAACTTGCTCGGTCTAGTCTGCGACCCTATTGCAGGACTGGTTGAAGTGCCTTGCGTGAAAAGAAATGCGATTGGTGCTGGGAACGCCTTGATTGCGGCAGACATGGCGCTTGCGGGATGCACCAGTGTAATTCTGGCCGACGAATGTATCGACGCCATGAAAAAAGTTGGTCATCAAATGCCAGCATCCCTCCGCGAAACCGGAATTGGCGGCTTAGCTGGCACTCCAACCGGCCAAGCAATCAAAGCTAAAATTTTTGGCAAGGATGCGTGATAAAATGCGTGACGGTAAAACAATTAAAAACGATATTATCAATCAATTGGCGACAGTCATTGATCCTGAATTGAACGTTGACGTAGTCAATTTAGGGCTAATTTATGAAATCGACTTGGACAAAGATGGGATCTGTCTGATCAACATGACTTTGACCACCCCTGCTTGTCCGCTAACTGGTTACCTAATTGATGGCATTACTCAAGCGGTTAAAAAAGTGCCAGAAGTTAAAAACGTTGATGTGGAATTTGTGTGGTATCCGGTCTGGACGCCCGATCGTATGAGTGATGCAGCGAAGGAATATTTTAATATAGATACAAAAAAGGACTAATCTGGCTGGATTAGTCCTTTTTGATTGCTTATTTTGTTGTCTTATTCAGAAAGTTTGTCAACATTCCTTACTTTAATATATTTATTTTTACCAATACGATAGAATTTCTTTCCTCTAATAGTTACTACATGTCCTTCATTCATAATAGAGACTTTAGATTGCTTTCTTAACAAGATATGATCTTTATTTGCCTTAACACGTCTACCTTCTTTGTTATAGACAAATGAATTATGTTTTAGAATTCCCTTCAATCCAGTATTTACAGCCTTAATAAATTTGTTATGGCCAATTTGATAAAACTTCTTACCATTGATAGTAATTAGTCTACCACTATATCTTACTTTAACAAATCGATCATTCTTAAGTACAAGCTTTTTACCATTCTCAGTTACAATATTGCCATTAATATCATAAACATATGCATTATGTACTAATAACTTAGTAATATCCTTAAGAATATTGGCTACCTTAACATATTGATTTTCACCAATACGATAGAATTCTTTATTCTTAATGGTTGTTGTTTGACCGTTATCAAGAATCTTTACGGAACTTCCCTTTATTAAATCAATATTTGATCCGTCAGTCTTCTTCACTACATCACCATTTGAATCATAAACATATGCATTATGTGTCAATTCAATTGTATCGGCACTAACTTCTGTCGAAGTATTAACATTTGAAGGAATTTGAACAGGTTGAGTTTCATCCTGGTTTCCAATATTTGTTGTTGGAGTTTCATTTACCCCTTCTACAACTAAAGTGCTCAACGGCATCAAAGTTGTATTTTGACCTAAAGATACTTTTCCATCACTATCAAGTAATTTATGATAACCGGTTAAGTCGACTCCCTTTAAGGCAGCATCCTTATTATTAACATTAAAGATGATATACATCTTCTTGCCATTTTCTTTATACTCAAAGGCAAAAATCCCATCTTTACCTGCATTTATGGCTTTAACATTTTGATTAATTTGATCATAGTTATTTAAATGTAAAGCAGAAAGTTTTTTACGTAAATCTGTTAATTGCTTAAAGTAATTTACTGTATCTTTATTTGCACCAATTCGATCCCAATCAATTTGATTAATTCTAATTGATGAATTATAAGAATTGTTATTACCAGCCTTAGTTCTAAGTCCTTCTTGACCTGAATGGAAGAACGGAATTCCTTCTGCAAACATTACCATTGAATCGGCTAATCTAATGCGTTTAGCTATATTAGCGTCTGATTCATTTGGCATTCTCTTTTTAATGTAGTCATACAATGTATAACCATCGTGACAGGAAACATAGTTAATCATTTGACTTGGCTTTACGTATGGGTGAGTTTCCCAAGCATCATATTTTAACTTTTGTCCACCTAAGAAACTATCCACAAATTTTTTAGCATTGTTAGCATAATTTGATTCATGCCCATTACCAATTACTAAGCCAGCATTACCATTTACAGGATCATCGTCACCTTTAACTGTATTTCTAATATCATCACTAAAGAAGCCTACATCTGGTACTTTTGGAGCATTAGGTTGACTTGTACCTACTTCTTTACAGTATGGATTCATATCCCAGCCTTCACCATAAGTTATTATTCCGGGATCAATTTTATCTAAAGCTGCTCTGACAGCATTCATAGTATCAGTATCAAGTAACGACATAATATCAAAGCGGAAACCATCCACTTTATATTGCTTAGCCCAATACGTTACTGAGTCAACAATGTATTTACGAACCATTTTTCCCGTACTACGAATATCATTACCGCATCCACTAATGCCAGTTGGATTATTGTCTTTATCATAGTGGAAATAGTATCCAGGAACCGTTAATTCAAAGGCTTGTTTCTTTGGATCAAACACGTGATTGTAAACCACATCCATTACTACTCTAATCCCTGCTTTATGAAGTCCATTAATCATTTCCTTCATTTCTTTAATTCTAGCAGTCGGATTCTTTGGATCACTTGAATATGAACCTTCTGGTACATCATAATTCTTAGGATCGTAGCCCCAGTTGTACTGATCAGCTAATGGTTTTGTTTCATCTACACTTGCATAATCAAATGATGGCATAATTTGAACGTGCGTAATTCCAAGTGCCTTAAGGTAAGCTAGACCTGTTACTTGTCCAGTTGGTGTTTTACCTGATTCAATCATGCCTAAATATTTACCTTTATCCTTAATTCCTGAATTAGGGTCACTTGAAAAATCACGAATAGAAGTTTCATAAATAATTGCTTGAGTTGGACTCGAGAATTCGGGCATTCTATTAAAGTTATTAGGCTTTATATTGTCATAATCTTCAATTACTGTACGGTCGCCATTAACAGTTACAGCTTTAGAATATGGATCATCGGTTTGCGTCTTAAGACCATTACCAAAAGTTAAACTATAGTCATATGCTTTACCTTTCATATCACCTTCTAGGACACTAGACCAGACACCTTTATCTCCACGTTTCATAATAATGGTTTTAGCAGGTTGAGCATCATTATCTAATGAATCATAGATATTCAATACTACACTTTTGGCAGTTGGAGACCATAATTTAATAGTTGTTTGCTTCTTATCATAAGTAACACCTAAATCATTACCATCATAACCATATTTATCATCAAAAGCCTTCGAACGAACGTAACTACCAAGATCAATAGCTTTGTAATTACCTTTTAATCCAATTTGATTATTATCAAGAATATCTAAATCTTGAGTAGTTGTAATTTCAAACTTCTTACTTCTACCATTACTATCTGGATCAACAGCGGTTATCTTTGCAATTGAATTATTATCATTAAGCGTTAAATCAGCTTTAGCCTCATCAGCGCTCATCTTCTTACCAGTTTCAATAGCTACTGTATTAGGAGAAGTCATCGAAGCAGAAGTTACACTTTGTTGAGCTAAGGCAAAACTTTCAGTATAGTAAGCTGTATAGTCTTTATTAACCAAATAAATATTAGTTGGCTTAGTACCTGGTAATAGAGTAAAGCTTCTAGCTGCAGTATCTGAACCTACTGGTGCTACAAATACCTGTTTAAATTTCTTATCGGTTAAAGTAATATTACCAGTATGATTCTTATCAAGCGTTACTGTTTGTGCCTTATCCTTATTATCATCAGTCCATACTTTTATTTGTTTAACATCATTATTATTGTAATAATGAACAGTTACACTTCCGCCGTTAAATACTGGGGTTACCTTTTGCTGATCATCGCTCTTTTCTTTATACCATACTTCTGCCTTACCATTATCATCAACGGTAATAGCTCTATCTTGACCGGAGCCATCTTTACTCCAATCATTAACACCTTTTATTAAAGCACCAATTTGTTGGTAATTATTGTCTAAAGTGATATTAGCGTAATAACCATAGTCATCCTTGCCATCCCACTTATATTGAGTACCACTACTATTTGGCTTCTTTCCCCAAATATATGGTACCCACTTTGTACCATCACCATTAAAGTGAATAGTTACATCAGTAGTATTACTAATAACATGTTGGTTAGGTTTTTGTGTTTGTTTTTTAGGTATTGGCGCAAAGCTCTTAGAATAATAAGCTTTTGAGTCATTATTGACTACATAAATATCTGCAGTTTCACTACCCGGCATTGGTTTAAAAGTTCTAGGAATTTTATCAGCTTCTACTGGTTCAACATAGATTTCATGGAAACCTATTTTAGTATCAGTAAAGTTAAAATCTGCTTCATTATTTTTATCTAAACTTACTGTTCGTTTTGTGTTATCAGTATCAGTCCAATAATTAATATTCTTTACCTGATTATCTGATTTCTTATCTTCATAATAATGTAATTTGATATTTGCATGGTCATAGGTAGGTGTTACTTTTTGCTGATCATCACTCTTTGCTTTATACCATACTTCTGCTCTACCATTATCAGGTACAGTCACAGTACGATCATTGCCACTGCCATCTTTACCCCAATTTTTATCCTTTATTAAAAGACCAAGTTTTTTATAATTACCATCTAAAGTAATTGAAGCATATTTACCATATGAATCCTCACCGGTCCATTCATATTCTTGACCATTACTACCAGGATCAGCTCCCCAAATATAAGGTTTCCGGTGTCTCCATCACCTTGATAATGCACAATTACTTTAGTCTCTGGTTTATCTTCCGTAGAATTTGTCTGATTTTCAGTTTGAGTTACTGGTGTAGCTGTTTGTGCTGTTGGTAAAGCTTTCGATTCCTCTTTATCAGCTTGATTTAAGTTAGAAGTTGAGGTTTGAGTAGCCTTGCTAATTTGTTGACTAGTTGGCTCTTCGGTTGTTGTTTCAGCTTGTACATTGTTAGTTGTTGTATTTGCACCTAGCCATAAGCCTAAAATAGCCGAACTACAAATAAAAACTGACTTTCCTAAATTATAATGATACCTATTCATTTCTAAACCTCATTTTTAAATCTGAATAATTTTAACAACAAGGCTATTATATTAGTAAGCGGTTACATTTACAATATGCCTTATTTTTTGTTATCGTTAACATGGTTATTGCCTATAAATTTTTCATTCTAGTTCACAAAATAATAATTACTTTTGAATAAAAACATAATATGTTACAAATTATTACTGAATAAATCTATTCCAACTTTTTAATTCTTCCTTCCTATTTGAAAATTTTTAAAACGTGAGTAAAATAGCAAATGAATTTCCAAAAATTATGGAGGAGAAATATATGTTGAAAAATACAAAGTGGACTACAGCAATCGTAGCAGTTTTACTTGGTACGGGAATCGCTTCTGCAAATCACGTTCAAGCTGATACTGTTAACGATGCTCAATCAAATACTCAAGTAGTACAGAACTCTAATCAGTCTCAAAGCTCTGCTACAGAAAAGAAAGCTTCGACTTTCAATAAAAGCGACTATCTTTCATCTAATCCTAAGATCATTCGCTTAAAGCAAAATACTACTATTTATAAGGATGCCGCTTTAACTCAAGTTGATCATCAAGCCAAAAAGGGATATCACTATTTAACTAGTAAGTTAGTCATCCCCGCTGATAACGCTCCAGTTTTAAAGTTAAATAACGGCAAGTACATCAGCGCTAAAAAAACATTGATAGCTAAAGTTAAGGGTTACCAAAATCCTAAGGGCTATCATCAAATTCATTACACTCAAATCAAGCCATATGGTCACGTTGGCTATAACCTTTACCGCGGATACGAAGGGATTAAAACCTGGAAAGTAATGCACCGCATGGGTACTTGGTATGGTAAGAATTACTACAACCAAGCTACTTACAATGCAGTTAAGAATTTCCAACGTCGTCATGGCTTAAAGGCAACCGGTAACGTTAACCTTAAGACTTGGCAAAAGATGGGCTTTTCTAAAAAGTCCTGGTACGGAATCGACAGTTATGTTGCTCCTTTAAAGGCTAAAGCTTGGCAAGGCAGAAAAGCTCACATCGAAGCAATGATCAACCAAGCTTACAAATACATGGGTAAGCCATGGCTTGCAGGTTGTTCTTCAAGTCCAGCTTACGGTGTAGATTGCTCCGGTTTAGTAATGCAAGGACTTTACGCTGGCGGAATCAGTCCTGTTCCAACTAGTTCAATCGGTCACGCTCACCCAGGCAATGAATGGAACTCACGCAATCTTTGGGCAGATAAGCACCTCAAGCGTGTTGCATACTCTCAAAGAAGACGTGGTGACTTAGTATTCTACTACCAACCAGGTACACACACTATTTGGCACGTTGCTATTTACTTAGGTAACAACCGCGTTATCGAAAGTTGGCCACCACGCGTAATGGTTGCACCAATTACAAACAGCCAACGTAACGTTATCGCAGGAATCAAGCGTCCATTCATCTAAGGTAAATTATGAAAGGCAAAATTTTATTCATTAGTGTTATTTCCTGCTTCTTGCTCACTGGCTTTTCTACTACAGTTAAAGCTGATGAAACTGATCAATCTCAGACCAGCCAAACAAATATTCAAAACAATCAAACTAGTAATAACAAGCAACAGGATAATAATACTCAAACAAATAAATCTGACTCTACTCAGGATTCAGAAAATAACCAAAATCAGACTAATCAAATTTCTAATAATACTCCAGCTAAAAACAATAGTGGCTGGAAAGTAACTAACGGCAATACCTACTACCTAAAAAATGGCGCAGCAATCAAAGGCTTAAAAAAGATTAATGGTTACTGGTACCTATTTAACAAAAACGGCGCAATGCTTAAAAATGTGCGTAAAGTTCCTCACACTAAGCATTACAGCTACTTTGATCAATTAGGTAGACGCCGCATGAAGAACACTTCAACTAAGAAGGCATATTATTGGATTAACAAAAAAGGACAAATTACAGGTATCAAAAATAATGCCAAAGTAATTTGTCAACGACCACAAATGCCTACTGGTTGTGAAATTACTGCGGTAACTATGATGCTTAACTTTGCTGGTAAAAAAGTAAGCAAGTATCAAGCTGCAAAGATTATGCCACGTAGTTCCAATCCAAATAAAGGCTTTGTGGGTTCACCTTATAAAAAATTCCCACTAGGCTTTTGGGTTGCACCCGGCGGCGTTAAGCCAGTTGTTCAACACTATTTAGGTAAGCCACAAATTATGACTAAGTGCAGCATTAATGCAATTAAGCAAAAGTTATTGCGGTCTCACCTAGTAGTTGTTTGGGTTGGTATGTTTGATGGTATTTCTAATCATGCTATCACTCTTACTGGTTATCACGGCAATACGCTTTACTACAATGATCCATGGACCGGTACCAAGCGCAAGATCAGCGTAGCCAAGTTCAAAATTCACTGGGCTTTAGATGGTCATCGCGCTATTAGTTATTAATATGAATTTAAATAGGGATGCAAAAATGCATCCCTATTTAATTTGTAATTTTCTATTCTAAGATCAAGTATTATAATATTCCCAGAATGAAATCTTACTAACGGGAGAAATTTAATTTGTACATATATTATCAAATTGGAATATTTGTCGGTTTAGTGTTTGTGGCGCTTGCTATCAATATTTTTCGTCAAGCGCATAAAAGTGGCTATCCATCGAATTTAGTCAACTGCATATTTTCAATCACTATTTCAACAGCTGGAATATGCATCATCGTTGCTAGCTTAGCCGCAATTCAACCACACAATTGGTATACTAGTAGCTTACTTTGGAAAATGTTAATTGCCGGATAGTAAAAATGGCCCAATACCAATCAAGGTATTGAGTCATTTTTTGGTTTATTCCACTTTACCTACATAGATTCTCAAAATCTTACGATTCAAAAATCGATCTTTTTGCTCGATTTTTTTCATTTTCTCTGCTAGTCCTGGTTTAATTTGATCTAGATTACTTTTATCAAGCGGCTTTTTTACTTCTAAATGATGACTCTACCACTCATTATTGTCTTCACTATTTTCACTCCAAGCAAGTTCAATTCTTTCTTGAGTATTATCTGCAAAATACAAAGTGACATCGATGATATCATCATGATCACACAGACGCTTGCCTACCGGCTCATCGAAATTAGTAAAAAAATGATTTGCCAATTTATAATTTAATCAAAAAATCATCATCAATTTTATGCTTTTCACTATTATATTTTAACCAATTTCAATTAGAGTACTACAATATAGGTGAAAAATGAAATAACAGCCAAGTTACTCGCAACTTCGACTAATAGAAAGGAAGATTTCATGAAATATCTATCAAGAAATCAAGCAGAACAATGGCTGAATCAACATACGCTTTATGGTAAAAAGAGAAAGATGTTTACCAACAAATTTATGAGGAGATTAAGCAAATCATATCGCTTAGTTCCCGATAAAAATACTTTATTTGGTAAGAAGTATAGTTTATTGGAATTAAAAGAATATGCACACGATGTAAATCCTCGTTCATTTGCTTAATATCAAAAATATAAAACAAAAACTACTGATAATTTTCGTTAAAAACGTTGATCTATCAGTAGTTTTTATTTTTTATGCGCGCATATAAACTTTCACAATTAGGTACAGGCTCTTACCATCCCAATGAAAGGTCTTAGTTTTACCGAATAATAAATTTCCTTCATCCATCAAACGGCTCAAGATTAGATTGTTGTTTCTTGGCAAATAACCCAGCTTCAATCCACCTGTAGTATATACGCTAATCGCATGTTCATCATATTGGTTATTGGGCTCACGCATCAAAACTAATGGATCATCTTCATGGAGTTTTGGCACCACGTGATCTGCTAAATCAAGATATTGACTACCGGCCAGTTCACAACCATACAGAAAAACATCCCGTGCATTGCTAGAATTGCTGTATTGCAGACGTTTGATCTCATCTACTTGCGTTTGCAATTTTTCTACTTGATCAAGTAAATCTTCGAAAATATCTTGTGGTGGAATGTGAATAGTTTCATCAGAATCATGAAATTGCATGATCATTAGTCCTTTCTAATTTTCCTTAGTTACGAATCTTGAGTCATTCATCGGATTGTTCTCACTGTACATCCCTCTTAGTGATGGTTCAGTTAACAATGACCAAGCAGCCCTAAACATATCAATATTTTTATCGTCATGGTCAAGTTTATCATAGACATAATTAAATTCCATTAATCTACCATCGGTTAAGCTAACATTCAAACCGATTTTATGCCATTGTTGGATGTAATTTTGTACGATTGACTCTTGGACAGCTAAACCACTCATTGTAGCCAAGTGAATCTTAAGTGACTTGCCATTGAGAGTTAACTACGTCAGCAATATCAAACTTGTGACTCTTGATAGCTTGTGAAGCTGAATTAGTTGAAACCACTTGGGCGATAATCTTGTTTAGCTTAGGTGTGCCTCTCCAATAATATTTGTTAGGTACCCAAGTTACTGATTGACCTCTAACCACCTGCTTACCTTATATGGTCTAAAAAACATTGGATTCTTTCTGATTTTATCGGATGAAATCAACTTCTTGAATGGAATATCTTTTAAATAATGATATGGACCTGCCGTTTCAAGGAAATAATCGTTGCCTGATTAGAGCATCCCTAGCTTCATTTGAGAGTCGAATCTATTGTAATCGATTACAATAGATGCCACCGTAAATTTTAACGTAATTAAATAGTCTAAAAAGCAAAATTTATTAAAACAATGATTAGAAAGAAGAAGAATTATGAGTAAAGTTTTCGTATTTGGTGGCTCCGGCAAAGATTTAATTAAAGATCTAGTAGCTGGTGTCCGTTAATAATTCTGAGTCTCAATCAAATCCAATTCCAGATGTTGCACAGGTACTTGCAGATGTTCTGAAGTTCCCTGCTACCAAATATAAGGTAATTGAGATGACTGGCGGAGACACTCCAATTGACAAGGCTTTAGAGCAAGTTAAATAAGAGTTTCAACAAGTTTAAAAATATATGTGTAATTGTGTTTCTTAAGTGTTATAAAGTGTGTTATAATCTCGCTACAAGGTGGTGAGATTTTTTTATGTCTAGAATTATGTATTTAAAAGAAG
>Ga0079226_10002692_pt1 | contig 13699 bp, 14 predicted proteins | sample Poulit2014_FD_76345 | JGI IMG/M metagenome (GOLD analysis project Ga0079226, IMG submission 76345) | Agricultural soil microbial communities from Georgia to study Nitrogen management - Poultry litter 2014 | ecosystem: Environmental > Terrestrial > Soil > Agricultural land | place: USA: Georgia... | reverse complement strand
CGTAATTTCCCTAACTGTTCTAACGATGAGTCAGCACGGAAATGCTCATCCCGATCGAATGTTATCGTTCCACGGCGCGATTTAATTTCCACTGGTACAATTTCTTCAGCAAACTTCCCTTCCGCCGTTGCTTTTGCTGCAAGTTGGTGACTTCTTAGTGCAAATTCATCTTGCTCTTCACGAGAAATTGAATATTTTTCAGCTAAATTTTCAGCCGTGACTCCCATCCCTGCCCCAACATATTCATCCGTTAAACCTGCCCAAAGCATATCGTCTACTTGAGGTGATCCTAGTTTTGTTCCAAAACGTGACCCACGTAATACGTGAGGTGCGAGGCTCATACTTTCAGTTCCACCAGTTAATGCAACACGCCCCTCCCCTAGCATTAATGATTGCGCTGCAGAAATCACGGATTGTAATCCCGATCCGCATAATCGATTCACAGATAATGATGGGCTATGTATCGGCACACCTGCATGTAAAGCAACGTGACGTGCTAAGTATGGTGAATTATTTGAAGAATGAAGTACGTTTCCAAACACCGTCAAATCAACATCATTCCCGTCAACACCTCCGCGTTCGAGTGCTGCTTTACTAGCTGTTACCCCTAGTGTTGTTGCATCGATATCCTTTAAAGCCCCGCCAAACGTTCCAAAAGCCGTACGTGCTCCATTTACAATATAAATTTGTTCCATTTTTACACCTCATTGTATTTAATTTAAAATATCATCTTATTGAAATTTAAAATCTAGCTTATCTACTACTATTTTAAAGATCACTCTATAAACATAGGTTATAAAAGCAGCAACATTCTCGACTTATATTCCCACTATATACTACTAGTATAAGAGAATTGACATAACGATTGCCACTCTTTTTTCTTTGAACATTTTGACAATTTCAGGCAGTGCGAAAGTATCTCAAATTATAAAGTTTCGTTCACGATTCTATTTGTTTTTCTATCAAAATTGTTACTTACTTAAGTTGGCAAAATTCAAGATATTCAGTTCTCAAAATTCCCTCATCGGAGAGCCGAAACCATTACGATATCGCTTACATAATAATGCCGCCATCCACATGTAAGACGTGATTATGTATGTATCTCGCCTCATCACTAGCTAAAAACAAATACGCGTTTGCAATATCTCGTGGTTCCGCAAGCTGTTGGATCGGTATTTGTTTCTTAATACGATTGACAACTTTTTCCGGCATTGTTTCTACCATTTCAGTTAACGTAAAACCAGGTGCCACCGCATTTACGTTTATACCGTGGGGACCTAATTCTTTTGCCCATGTTTTCGTCATTCCAACAACCGCCGCCTTTGATGCAGCATAATTAGTTTGACCAAAATTACCGTATACACCACTTACCGATGTCGTATTTATGATTTTACCTGAACCTTGTTCAATCATCGTTGGTGCTACTGCCTTCGTACAGTTGAACACCCCTTTCACGTTCACATCAAAAACACGATCAAACATATCAGATGACATATTTAACAAGGTCGCATCAGCTAAAATGCCAGCATTGTTTATTAATATATCTATCCGCCCATGTTGTTCAACTGTTTCATTCATTAATTGAAGAACACTTGCTTCATCGGTAACATCAACGTATATAAAGCGAATTTCGCCTTTATCTTTTAATTGTATTGCACGGGCTTTTCCATTTTCTGAATCAAAATCGGCAATAACTACCTTTGCACCCTCTTCCAAAAAACGTCGAGCACTAGCAAACCCGATTCCATTGGCCCCGCCCGTAATGACGGCTACCTTATTTCGTAATCGCATATCGTCTATTCCCTCGTTTCGTTTCATATCTTTTACTGCACCGTTATGCCTCTGAAAAGTAATTTGCTTATCTTAACTTGTATGATAAAACTATCATTTCTGCACCGTTAAGCCTCTGAAAAGTAATTTGCTTATCTTAACTTGTATGATGAAACTATCATTTCTACACCGTTAAGCCTCAGTAAAACAATCACCTTGCTTTTAACGTATGATGAAACTATCATTTTCCGAAAAAATAATGAATTATAAAAGGAGTACCCTGTCAATAGTCATACATCGTAACCTTTAAAAGAGGCTGCATTAGACTTACAACAGGGTACCCAACCAATCATCTAACTTGGTGTTTAAATATTAACCTTCCTTTTATGCAATTGGCTGACGGTTACGGAAGCGGAATAATGAAATCGGAACCGACATCCCTAACGTAATAACCCCAATTACTGTGTGAGCAAGTGCGTTTGTTGAAAAACGTGTTGCTAACACGTAAAATCCGTATAATAAAACGACCATTGATAAAATGCCAAACGGTGCAAAGAACATACTGAGGATAATTGAACCTACCCAAGAAATGGCATAAATCAATGTAAACTTCCCACGCATTCCTTCATGCACATCGTTTTCAACGACTAATGGAAGTAGAAACGTTTGGGCAATTGGAATCCATGCTAAAAAAGCCATATCTTCCCTTCCTTGCGTTCTAGCAATCTTCGACATTCCTAATGCAAATAAAATGTAATATACGATTGCAATAATAATAAAAAAGATTATAAATCCTGCAAACACCGCCAACATACCAAGTATTACACTTTCATCTGAACTCATTTTAGTTCCTCCCTTAAAAAAAGTATCTAATATTTACATATGCATCCATATGTTTATATATTATCTTAAAATGTTTTTCTTATTAGTTCACACATTTGTCAAACCAAAATACCTTTGGTTATCTTTATGATTGAAATTTATTATTTTTTTGATCATATATATTGCTTAATCCTACTTGTTAGTGAACCCTTTTTACAGCTTAATGTTGTCTATTCAAAGACAAGCGTTAATCATTAATCATGTCAAAGTTCATGTGTAAATTTAGTTTTTTACTACTTTCATGTTGTACTCGTTTTTTATACAATCATATGGACTAAGTCTAATTATTAAATGGGCTCTCAGTTTTCCCGGCGTACGCTTTATTATAAATCTTTTCGAACGTTAATTCGTCCCATTTGGGTTCATCGCGATTATTTTTTGCCCATAATGTATACGAATTAAATGCTAACGTTGTTAAATCTTCCTTTTTTACACCGAGTGACCGTAAATGAAGAGGAAATCCGAGTGTTTTAATCATATTTGTTAATCGTCTAGCGATATATGAATGTAGTGAATCTATATTTGAACTTTGGTAATCAAAAGCATCGGCTATTTTATTTGCCCGTTTTTCATTTACATCCCGATACATCTCAATTACATAAGGTAACATGACCGAAAGTGCAACCGGATACGGAACGTCTACTTGGCAAATAATTGGGATAGTCATACAGTCAATTAATGAGCATTTATTCCTTCTGACATGTGCAAGCCCTAATACCATTCCTGCTTTTAAAAGTGCTTCATGTGCTTCCTCGTCATCTTTATTATATGTCGCCCTAATGATGTAGTTCATAATTAACTTAATAGCTGCTGTTGGGAACCTTGTGTTGTTATGTGCGAAATACTTCGCTTCAATTGCTTCAGAGAGAGTGACAATGCTTGAGGAAATCATTTCATAAGGTGAGGATTTAATTGGGATGAGCGGATCGTAAATAATCGTTGCTGGACACATTTGTTTATGAGTTTGTATTACTTTTACATGCTGATGATATGTATAGGTTTTCTTCGCCGCTTCTATTCCGGATGTTGGGGTTGTCGGTATTAAAATGAGTGATAGCGTAGCTTTGCATGATGTAACGTTAATAGTAGGTTTCGCATCTTTACGATGACTTAAAATTTGTGCCATAATCTTTGCATAATTTAATAAATCACTGTTGCCCAAACCGATAATCGTATCGTATTTATTAAATTGTAACGTCGTTGTGAAAACTTCTCGCTCCTGTAAATTTTGCTTTACTTCTGTTACATAATGAATTCGAACATTATTTACATACGGGGTTATATACGACTTTATCGCTTGTAAAACATCTGTCCTTTCAAATACCGGTTCAGCGATGATAAGCACATATTGACTTTTGTAAAAGATCATTTCACGTCTGAGTTCACTTAACGTTCCCATACCGATTAATAGTTTTGGCAAATTTTTATAATGAGTTTGCAATACCATCACCTCTACAAATTTAATAGTTTTAAACCAAATAACAAGACATTAGTTGCATAAGTATTTTTTACTATATTATGACTAATAGGACTTTTTGTCAATTAAATAATAACTATTGGTACTAATCACTCATGAAAAGTTCACTTTTAGATTTTTACACGTTAGACTAAATAATAAAGATAAATGAAGAAGGAGTTAATAATCGATGGTTGCTGATTTTGGGGAAAAAATACGCACTCTTCGTCAAGCTCAAGGCTTAACAACACAGCAATTAGCTAATAAAGTGGCTGTATCGCAATCGTATATTAGTCGATTCGAAAACAATCGGGCAGTACCTGACATCGCATTATTAGATGAAATTTTAACAGCATTAAACAGTGATCTTGCTTCATTTTTCGCTCAAGAAAATGAAACATTATCAGTCGATTTATTACAATTAATCGAAACTGTTAAAACATTAACTCCGGAAGCTCGTATTAAACTAAATGAGTTTCTTCAACTCGTACGAAATGAGTAAATGTAATACTGTACATCTCATTTTTAAAATTGGACATGACAATAAACCGAAAGTGCACATCTTTTCATCATGCATTTTCGGTTTTTTATATAATAGATCAGGTGAGTCATCTGAAGAAGATTAAGTAACAATTATGCACTTGCAAGTTGCTTCAGATCTTATCTTCGCTTAATTCAATTTCACAACAAAATCAAATTATAATTTATACAACTTCATAGCAACTTAATCTACTTTCACGGCAGTTCCGTAGGCAATCACTTCAGAAGCTGTTTGCATAATTTGTGACGTCTGATAACGCATGCCAATTACTGCGTTTGCACCAAGTTTTTCTGCTTCGTGAATCATTCGCTGTAGCGCTTCATTACGTGCTTCACGCATTAAATCTGAATATCCTCTTATTTCGCCACCAACTAAAGTTTTTAAACTTGCGCCGATATCTCGACCGACATGCTTCGCCTTTACAGTACTTCCTTGTACGAGCCCTAGTGTATCAGTTACTTCTTTTCCGGGAACTTCATTCGTCGTTACGATTATCATGTTAATTTCCTCCTAGTAACTTTTTTTCATATCATCTTAGGGAAATGATTTATGTACAAAAATCCCCTAATTTTTTATAGAAAAATTGTAGCACATAATAATAATGTCCGTGCTATATTTTACAAACTTTTAACTTTCAGGTTGAGCAACTGGCTTTATCATAATTCCACACCCTGTCGTTGTTACGACCCAATTGTTCGATAGCATTTGTGTTAATGTAGCTATTTCTTCTTCGCTTAAACGTAAATTAGTTATTGTAAAGTTTTCCACCGTATAATCTTCATGCTCGTTTTTGTTAAATTTAAGCTGTAATACATTTACCAATCCAGTAAATGTCATGAACTTAACTTGATAGCCTTTCGTAAGAATATCTTCTAACAGGCCTGCTTTAGCTAATGAAAACAATTCAGTAAAATCGAATTCCTCATTTAGTTGTTTAAAAGATTCTACATCCCCATTGGTTACTTTTTTTATAATTTCTTCATTAGTTATTCCGTTCGTCCGTAATGTTTCAATCAAATATAATTCCATTAATGTGATATGGTGAATCATGAACATCACCTCCTATATCTTAATTTACACTTGTTTAATCGACTTATATATGTAAAACTACAAGTATTATAATCTCAAAAAGGAAGCGTAGCAAATGAGTAAGCAAATTTTACAAAATGACTGGCATCACTATTTACATGAGGAGTTTTCCAAACCGTATTATCAACATTTACGACATTTTTTAAAAACTGAATATGAGTCTCAAATAATTTACCCTCATATGAACGACATCTTTAATGCGTTACATTATACACCATTCCATAATGTAAAAGCTGTTATTCTTGGTCAAGATCCATATCATGGACCGAACCAAGCACACGGGTTAAGTTTTTCGGTGCAGACAAACGTCACTCCACCGCCATCACTTGAGAATATTTTTACCGAGTTACAAAACGATCTCGGAATTGAGCGTCCACCCCACGGAAGTCTAGTCCCATGGGCTAAAGAAGGCGTTTTACTACTAAACACCGTTCTTACTGTTCGTGAAGGAAAGGCACATTCACATCGTGGGAAAGGTTGGGAAACATTTACTGACCGTATCATTGAAACATTAAATAGACATTCCGAACGGGTCGTTTACATATTATGGGGACGCGCAGCACAGAACAAGCGGGCGCTTATTGATACAACAAAGCATCACATTTTACAAGCACCACATCCGAGCCCATTATCAGCATATCGGGGCTTTTTTGGTAGTAAACCTTTCTCGCAAACGAATGAATTACTTATCAAAAGTGGGCGTTCCCCTATCAATTGGGAAATCAAATATTAACAGGTAAGGGTAATGCTATTCCGATTAACAGATGAACCGAATCATTTAACGTCACATAAGCGAACGTTCCATTTCTTATGCAGCTATTTCTCTTTTAACTGTGTACGAATTCGCAAAGCTCTATCAGGATATTTCGTAATAATAGCAGCAATATCCGTCTTTAGTAAACGGATGATTTCTCTTCGATTATTCACTGTCCAAGGGCGTACATCCCAGTTTTGTTGAAACATCTTTTCATTGGCGAAATAAATATTTTTCCGTGGATGGATACCGTTCAATTGAAATGTGGTTAAATAGTCTGACAAGTGGGGAAGCGCTCTTTGCGTAATAAATGCGACATTTGCATCCGGTTGTAATTGTTTTGTGCGGATCAATGTTGGTAAATGAAACGAAGAGTATACGATTTCCCGTTTTGTTTGAAAAGACGCGACCGTATCTAGAACCTTTTGTTCGATTTGATCGTATAAAATATGATGAGTTTTTATTTCGATGTTCAAAAGTATCTTCGGATAATTTTCTAACAAAGCGAGCACTTCATGTAAAGTAGGAATCCGCTCATCGGATAATTTCCCTAGCGGGCGTTTTCGCAAACGATACGTTCGCAATTGACATAACGTCATATCTTGAATTAATCCAGCGCCATCTGTCATACGGTCGATTGTTTCATCATGATGTACAACAACTTCTCCATCGCCCGTAAGATGGACATCTAGCTCAATGCCATCAACACCGAGCTCTGCTGCCTTTTCAAATCCAATCAAGGAATTTTCCGGATACTTATTTGCGAAACCACGATGACCAATTATTTTTACTTGATGAGTCATTTATTTCACTCGCCCTAATTTTCATTTTTACTCCCGCTTCACAACTTTTCCTCTTGATACTTGCTTCTTTTTTTTCGCTTATCCGATAAGCTTAAGTCCATAAGATTAAGTAATTAACGTAATTACTGTAGACCAATCTGATAGACCTTTTCATTAAATCCGCAAATAAATCCAAACACAATCTAAATTCAGACGTTATAAACATTGTCTATAAAATTACTCTATTTTTACAGGTTCTTCATATTCATAACCATTCAAGTCAACTGTCATTGACTGAATCTCCTGTTTCTCTACAGGTTGGTCATGGGAATTCCGTTCAACACCAACAATCTCATCGACAACTTCCATTCCTTCAATGACCTTTCCAAATGAAGCGTAGTCGTCATCTAAATGTGGTGAATCAGCTACCATAATGAAAAACTGTGAACCAGCGGAATCATTGTGCTGTGATCGCGCCATCGATAAGACACCACGATCATGTTTTAAATCGTTAGCGAAATCATTATTGTTAAATTCCCCTGCAATGGCATATCCCGGTCCGCCAATACCAGTTCCTTCTGGGTCGCCACCTTGAATCATAAAATCTGGAATAACTCTGTGGAATGTCAATCCATCGTAAAAACCTTCTTGCACAAGATAAATAAAATTATTAACAGTATTCCGAGCGACATTAGGATATAGTTCAATGTCGACTTCTTCCCCATTTTCCATCGTCATTGTGACAACTGGTACCGCATCCGTCTCCTCATGTGACGGTAAATCACCCGCTTCATTTTCGGAAGCACAACCTGCTATTAGTAACATGATAACCGTTATAACTATTGCGAAAATTTTTTTCATTTCAAACACTCCTCATCTATTCTATTTACTTGATTTTTTGTAATATTAAACACCTTCACAGGGTGCTTTTACTTAGAAGTTTGTCTCCTGTTATTATATAACAAAACGGCAACAACATATGTTAAAATCCCCGTTAATGACCCCGCGCTGTCGATAAGCACATCGCGAATTTCACCACTTCTTCCTGGAATAAACGTTTGATGAAATTCATCTGATGCCGCATATAAAACGGTTATGAAAAACCCATTGACTATCGAAAATATACTTAGTCGTGAAAAAAGTCTTACGGTATGCATTATCAGTATCCCAAGGATGAAATATGCCATAAAATGAGCGCTTTTTCGTACGATAAAATGAACCGTATCACCCTCGATGACTATTGGGAATAACGAGACGATTTCGAAAAGGACTTGCACAAATGATCCACTTAGTTTACTCGATGTTGAGGCTGGTTGATGGGATAAATAAAAGATAAGTACCATCCAACTAATCGTTAAAATAAAGGCGATATCTTTTCTATTCGTTAAATGTCTCATCCTATACACCTTAACAACTATTTATCATTGATTCAGCAAGTAATTCATACGATGTCAATTTATCTTCTACATCGTGCGTTATCGTAACAATCATCATTTCATCAGCCTGATAACGAGCTGCTAAATCGTGTAACGCCGCTGACACTTCTTCAGGGTTACCGATAACAAGGTTCGATTTTTTCCGTTCCATCGTTGCGAAATCTTCTTCCGACCAATTGTACTTATTTACTTCCCGAATCGATGGGATCCTTAAATTTTCACTATCTTTTTCTTGCATCAGTGACCATGCTAACGTACTTTTTGCCAATTCATTCGCTTTTTCAGTAGTCTCCGCACAAATGACATGGACAGCAACAATCACTTCCGGTTTGTCAAAATGGTTTCGTTTGAAATTCGTACGATAGCTGTCCACAATCTCTTCGCCATCAAAGTCCGTCATAAAATGTCCAAACGCATAGGCCATTCCTTTTTCGGCTGCTAATTCCGCACTGCGACTACTCGTTCCAAGTAACCATAGTTTAGGAGGAATCTCCGGAACAGGTGTAGCTTTAATTTTTGAAAATAAATGGTCAGTTGCCATTGTGCCATGTAGAAAATTAGCTAACTCTTCGATTGATTCACTATACTTCCTTACTTGTATTAAATAATTATCTGACAACGCGAGTGATACTTCGGCAGAACCACCGGGTGCTCGTCCGAGACCAAGATCGATCCTTCCGGGAAACAACGTTGCTAACAAATTATATGTTTCCGCTACCCGATACGGTTTATAATAGGGTAGTAAAACAGCACCGGCACCAATCCGAATAGAATTTGTATGCGAACCAATCATCGCTAACATTACATCGGGATTTGGACAAGCAAGCCCATATAAATCATGGTGCTCGGCAATCCAAAACCGTTCATATCCTAATTTTTCACCTAACTGGGCGAGACGGATAGATGTATATAGTGCTTCTTGTGCTGTTTGCCCCGAAGAAATCGGCGATTGGTCTAATATACTTAGCTTCACCATGTTTTCACCATCTTATATTAATCATTTTTTATAAAATTTTTCTATATATTTGATTTCCATATATTTATAACGACGGGAGTCTTCGTGTAGCCGAATTTCACACTATGCAGTACTAGTTTTCACCACTTTATATTACGCAACTTGGATATCTAATTGTGCATTAATTCGATTAACGGCTAATTGCGATGCATTATAAGATAAATATTACAATATCAAAATGAATTTGGTGGCACTCCTACCTGTACAATAAAACACATTATTAATGTCGAAAATACTTTACATTATTAGCGTACACGAATCCCCTTTATTTTACGAATATAATTCATCACAAAAAAACGAATTGTCATCTATATTATGCTAACATCACATTCAGATAACAATCCGTTTCATAAATATAAAATTTCAATCTTAAAATTCAATTACATATCTGTATCTTCTACGCTAATACTTTATTTAAAAATAGCTTCGTTCGTTCATTACTAGGATTTGAAAATATAACTTCAGGGGGGCCCTCTTCCATAATAATTCCTTCATCGAAAAATAAGACACGATCACACACGTCACGCGCAAACGTCATTTCATGTGTGACGACGACCATCGTCATTCCTTCCTCTGCTAATTCCTTCATAACATTTAATACTTCTCCTACTAATTCAGGGTCTAATGCAGAAGTAGGTTCATCAAACAACATTATTTTGGGTTGCATCGCTAGACTTCGGGCGATTGCTACGCGCTGTTTTTGACCACCTGATAATTTCTCAGGATAATCATTTACTTTATCTGCCAAACCGACTTTCCGGAGTAACTCCACGCCTCGATCATGTGCTTCTTGTTTACTTAACTTATGAACCATCATGGGTGCCAAAGCAATATTTTCAATTACCGTCATATGCGGAAACAAATTAAAATGTTGGAAGACCATTCCTACTTCACTGCGCATTTTGTTAATATCTGTCTTTTTATCCGTCAGAGAAACACCTTCTATTAAAATATCACCAGATGTAATTTCCTCTAATAAATTTATACAACGTAAAAATGTACTTTTACCTGATCCTGAGGGGCCGATAATAGATACGACCTCTTTTTCTTGGATTGTCGTATTTATTCCTTTCAAAACTTCATTATCACCAAAGCTTTTATGCAAATCATTTACAACAATCATGATATATCCATCCTCCGTTCAATGAATCGTAAAATAAATGAAATCGATAACGTCATGATTAAATATAATATGGCGACGATTGTATAAATTTCAACTGCACGGAAATTCGTCGCAACGACAATCGTCCCTTGACGGGTTAATTCCCCAACTCCGATTACCGTTAATAATGATGTATCTTTTAAACTAATGATAAACTGATTTCCAAGTGGAGGGATCATTCGTTTAAACGCTTGTGGCCAAATAATTTTATACATCGTTTGGAAATGTGTAAGTCCGAGCGATCGTCCCGCTTCCAGTTGACCTTTTTCAATCGATCTAACTGATCCACGAACAATTTCGGCAATGTATGCCCCGGCATTTATGGATATCGCTGTCACCCCAGCTACAATCGGATTAATTTCAACTTTCAATAAAATCGGTATCGCAAAATAAATATATAAAGCCTGAATCATAATAGGGGTTCCACGAATCACTTCAACAAACACTGTCGATAAACCGTAGACAATTTTACTTTTCGTCAATCTACCGAATCCGACGACTATTCCTATCGCAAAACCAATTAAAAGTCCTAACACTGAAATGAATATCGTATATTTAACACCTTGCATTAATGTCGGTAAGGCGTCAGACATAACCGCTAAAAATGAACCTGATTTAGCGGCTTTTTCAGTTGCAGCTTCACCAAACCATTTTTCGTGTAACTCATCATATGTTCCGTTCTCTTTAATATTAGCCAATGCTATATTTACTTCATTTTTCAACGGACTCCCTTTTGGAAACGCAATTCCAAACGTCTGCCCTTCCAACAAATCATCTAAAACTTTCGCCTGCCCTTGTGCACTCGTATTGACATAATACAACACACTTGGCAAATCAAAGACGACCGCATCTGCTGTCCCTTTATGTAGTTCCATATAGGCCTGGTCGATATTTGGAAACGGGATGACTTCTTTAATTTCATCCATTTCAATCACATAATCATAGCTCGATGTCCCTTGTTTCGTTGCGACTACTTTACCAGCTAGGTCCTCTTTCGTCTTAATCTCTTCTTCATCTTCACGAACTAATATGGCTGTACCCGCATCATAATATGGATCACTGAAATCAATTGTTTCTTCGCGAACTGGATTGATCGATATCCCAGCAATCGCCACATCTAAATTGTTCGTCTGTAAAGCAGGGATAATTCCCGCAAAATCCATCGGTTTTAATTCATACTCAAACCCTACTTCCTTAGCAACCGCATCGATTAAATCAATATCAAACCCAACATATTCTCCCGTTTCTTGATCTAAAAATTCAAACGGAACATAATTCGTGTCTGTACCTATAATTAACTTTTTATCCTGTTGGGCATAGGTGACATTCGTTAACATAGATGTAACGAAAACAACAATTAAGGCAAGTGAGACAAGCCTAAAAAACCTCCTCAATGAAAATCCCCCCTATTTTTTTAATTAACTCTACTTTATTAACATAACATACATAATTACCTTAAGCGCTTACATTCCAGTTATGAAATGTAAATTTCATAGTTTTGCAATTAATGAAACTGATAACATCATATTACACGATGAATCTTACATAGTCAATTTTTTATCAAAAAATTTTAATAATAATTAATATACGAACTGTCATCCCTGTTTTCTGTTACCTTTACTGCATTTTTTCTGCCTATTTCCCCGTGATCAAGTAAAAAGGAAAACGTACCCATACCTTCTTAAAATCAACCTACAGAAATAAAATTCCCAAGTATTTTACGTACGTCTTTTCAATTTCTTCCATGTATGTTACGGTAGAGAAAACTATTTAAAACATAAAAAAAGCGAAGGTGATCCGGATGAAGGTAGCGATATTCGATTTTGACGGAACAATTTACAAACATGAAACGTACACACTAATGATGGACCACTTAAAGCATCACCCTACGTATCGTGATAAATACAAATCATTTTATTATTCCATCGTACCTCCTTATTTAGGTTATAAAATTCGTGTATATCCAGAAGCTAAAATGAAACTAAGCCTTACGCAAAAATATTTACATGTTTTCGATGGACAAACTATGAATCAAGTAAGAGCTTATTTTGAAGAAATCGCTTTAAAAATGGATGAAGATTTTAATCGATTAGTTTTAGAACGAATGGAGCAACATCATAAAAATGGAGATTTGGTGATGGTCGTTTCGGGTGCATATACAACACTACTAGAATTGGCATTAAAAGATTTGCCCGTAGATCATATTATCGGGACCGACATTCCAGTTAGTGATCAATATATCGACCCTACCGTTCCAATCGACCACGTTCAAGCAGAGCGTAAAACTGAACTTGTTTTAGAAACACTGAAAGACAAAGTTATTGATTGGAAAAATAGTTATGCTTATGGAGATAGTATGGCAGATTTACCTGTTCTTGAAATGGTGGGGAATTCTGTAGTAGTATGCCCGGATGTTAACTTACAAATGTTGGCAAATAAAAAAGATTGGACCATTATTTGTTAACTGAATCCATCTTTTCAAAAACAAACTTAAAGTACGCCTTCTTGTCCTTTATGATACGAATGGATTTTTTAGCCGATTTCAGACGATTAAAAATATCGGAAAAAAGACAGAACATTAAAAACAGACGAAAAGCGATGTGTAAGTTATGAACTAGCGCCCATGCTTGGAGTTTTTGGCGATAATTGGTACAACTTTAATATTGCATATCCTAAACAGGTTCGTCTGTTTTTTCTATAAATTATATTTATTAAAAAGTCCCTAAAGATTGCTCAATGACAACTAATATCATTCCAATACTAATCATGATGACATTGAAGCCGATAATAATTCCCCAAGCTAAACCTTTCG
>Ga0079226_10002691_pt1 | contig 13702 bp, 9 predicted proteins | sample Poulit2014_FD_76345 | JGI IMG/M metagenome (GOLD analysis project Ga0079226, IMG submission 76345) | Agricultural soil microbial communities from Georgia to study Nitrogen management - Poultry litter 2014 | ecosystem: Environmental > Terrestrial > Soil > Agricultural land | place: USA: Georgia... | reverse complement strand
TGGAAGGTATGAGCGGAGTAACAACACGGGATATGAGTGGAATAGTGATTTTTTATTAACGTATCAGCGGTCATTTAGCGAAGACTGGAGTGTAGATCTGAATTTTGGGGGGAGCCTTAAAAAGGAGCGCAATAATGTAATATCAGCTAATACCGGAGATGGATTAATCGTTCCTAATTTCTTTGCTCTATCCAATACTCAAAAAGTGGAGGCAAGTGAAAATATTGGCGCCCCCCGAAATGTGCAATCACTGTATGGATTTGCCACCGTTGGTTTTATGGATGAGGCCATCAACTTAGACCTGAGTGGCCGTAATGACTGGAGCTCTACGCTGCCAAAAGGAAACCGCTCCTACTTTTATCCTTCAGTAGGCCTGAGCGTTATACTGTCTGATCTAATGCCGTCTTTTCCCGACTGGATAACGCTGGCAAAAATTCGGGGCTCTTATGCTGAGGTTGGCAATGATGCAGCCCCTTTTAATCTTCAGCGTACCGCAACATTAACAGCAGGAGGATATAATGGATTCATCACATTGAGCTCAACTATTCCCAATGAAGATCTTGTTCCCGAACGCACGAAATCCTTGGAGTTAGGGGCCAATGTTGGCTTATTTAATAATCGATTAGCCTTGGATGTGAGCTGGTATAAAACCAATTCCGTAAATCAGCTATTTAGTGTAGCCCTGCCGGTTGGATCGGGAGCGTCGCAGTTTTTCACCAATGGCGGGAATGTACAGAATAAAGGAATCGAGGCTACCTTGCGGGGAACACCCGTCGAAACTGCTAATTTCAGCTGGGACGTTACCTTAAACTTCTCTCATAATCAAAGTTTGGTCAAAGAAATTAATGATGAAAGGCCCAGCCTTGAGATTGCTTCAGACTTTTTGCGCGAGTTTCGAATCGAACAGGGAGAGGAGTGGGGCAATGTATACTCTCGCGGATTTGAACGTGACAAACAAGGGCGAGTCATTGTGGATGAAAATGGAATACCAAAGTTAACAGATGGGATGTCCGTCCAGGTGGCTAACTATAACCCCGACTGGCTCGGTGGTATAACGAGTACCTTGAATTATAAAAATTTTAATATGAGCTTCCTCGTCAACATTCGTAAGGGGGGAACGGTTTCATCACTTACGAATGCTATTCTATTTGCAGATGGACAGACAAAGGCTACCCTCAAGGGAAGAGATGGGGGGTTAGTATTTGGAGAAGATGTGTTCGCTGGGGAAACAGCCGTAACAGAGTCAGGCGAAACAAATAATATTGAAACAGACGCCGAAACATTTTGGAATGCGATAGGCGGTAGAAATACACCTGCAGGAGAAGCCTTTGTATCAGAGGCGACGAACGTCAGGTTACAGGAAGTATCCGTAGGATATACCATTCCTTCTTCTACATTCAGCAACCTTCCTATTCAAAGATTAAATCTTTCTTTAATCGCCCGCAATTTATTCTTCTTCTATAATGCCTCAGATAACTTTGATCCCAGTACATTTACCAGTACGTCCAAGGGGGCTCCGGGCTTTGAGTCTTTTAATATGCCGGCTACCCGCAGCTATGGTCTTAATATTCAGTTAGATTTTTAAAAACCACTTCCTAAAATTTAATATTATGGTCTACTTAAAAGATAAAAGCAATATACTCGTTTGCTCATTCCTTATGTTATTTATCTTTGGCTCGTGCACAGATAATTTTATCGATATTAATACCCCGGATGATGAGATAGTGACTGATGATGTGGGTGCCGGTGAATTGGGGCAAGCTTTTGCCCAGGCCCAACATCGTGGTAATATGGGCGAAAGTCCCTCTGGAAATATTGGCGGTTTCCAGTTGATCCATTCCCTATATACTGATATTTATGCCCAATACTTTGCTACTACCGCTAAAAATTTTGATAGTGATCAATATGTAGAAGTGGGGAGCTGGGTTGACGGAGGATGGGATCATTTTTACGATGGTGCCGCCCCGCAGCTTGACTTTGTCATCTCTTTTACTGCGGAGAACGATATGGAAGTAGAACACGCCGTGGCGAATATATACAAAGTCCAATTTTATCAGCAAATCACGGATTTGTGGGGTCCCATCATATACTCCGAATTTGGGAATGGCGAAACTTCGGTAGCCTACGATACGCAAGAGTCCATTTATAAAGACTTTTTTGAAATCCTGGGTAATGCCCGAAACACATTGTTAAATACAAGTAGAACAGCGGCCTTTTCTCAAAATGATCTGATTTTTGAAGGTGATTTAAACCGGTGGTTAAAGTTTGCTAACTCTCTGCAGCTTCGTGCAGCTATGCGAATTCGTTTTGTAGATCCTCAAAAAGCCCAGGAAAAGGCTGAAGAAGCCGTAGATCCTGCCAATGGAGGTATAATGACCAGTAATGCCGATAATGCAACTATCACCACCACAGAAAATAATAAGAATACTTATTCTACAATTACCGACTGGGGCGAGTATAGAATGAGTGCAACGATGGAAAGCTTTATGGTGGGTTACAATGACCCTCGGGTGAGCGAGTATTTTAATCCTATTGAAAAGGGACAGGGCGGCCCTTATAAAGGTTTGCGTAACGGAATACCTAAAGGGGATAAGGATCAGGCCTTTTTAAATAGCCACTTTTCCGATATGAATACGAAATATTTTAGCCAAAACCGGGGAGGCTCCAACCCTGATCTTCGGGTTATGGATGCCGCAGAGGTTTACTTTCTACGAGCCGAGGGTGCACTGCTGGGATGGGATATGGGCGGAGGTACTGCTCAATCCTATTACGAAGATGGTATCCGCGCCTCACTAAAAGACCGAACGAATGCAACAGATACAGAAATTACGGATTATATTACAAGCAGTGCCACCCCTAAGGAGCCTGAAGGGGTAGAGGGGGCTAATGTGTATTACAATCTACCGGCAGTAAGTAACATCCCCGTGGCCTTTAAGACAGGAGGATCGGATGAAGAAAAAATGGAGCAAATTATAACACAAAAATGGATTTCCCTCTATCCTAATTCTTTTGAGGCTTATGCTGAGTTTCGTAGAACGGGATATCCCAAACAGTATGAACGCGTTAATTCATTAAATGCGGATGTTTCAACGACTGAAATATTCCGGCGCCTAACCTTTGTAACATCAGAAAAATCAAATAACAAGGAAGCATATAATGCTGCGCAGGAATTGTTAGACGGGCCGCCGGAGAATAACGCCACTCGTGTTTGGTGGGATGCTAAGCCGCTGTCTGAGTATCCGGATTTTGTTTCTCCTTAATATAACTACATGGTAACAGTAAAAATAAAAAGGCCTCTAAAACCTCCCTTATCCTTAGTTGAGTCGTCATATAATATCTAACTGCGCCATACACTGACGTTCTCACTTCACCGGGAGGTTCTAAGGATTATTATGCTAACAAAAATAAATACCTATATATTCGCTTTTTGGCGCCCAAAAGGTTTTTCCTCTGCTTTCTAACCTGCCGACCATTGAGAAAGTCCATCCATTAACAAAACGCAGTGGTTTACTTGTATTCTTCGCGGCACCGAGTTAGCGTACACAGCCCTATGTCTCCGTGCTGCGCTTCAATTAACATCATACTTGCTATAAAGGCCACCGAAGAAAACTTCAGTATTGTAATATTATTTTCACCTATATTTATCTATTCAATGCTGTAACAACAGCTGATATTTACTTCAATGGTTAAGGCTTTGCTCATTATTTAACTGTTTAAATGCAACTTTCAGCCGAGTTTTAAAGCTCTCTTCTCCTTTTCTCAACCATACACGCGGATCATAATACTTTTTATTAGGCACTTCTTTGCCATCAGGGTTTCCAATCTGGGAGGAAAGATAGGGCTTATATTTCTCCATATAATCACGAACTCCTTCATTGAAAGCATATTGCAGATCAGTATCGATATTCATTTTCACTACACCGTAGTCAATAGCTTCCTGAATCTCTTGTACCGAAGACCCGCTTCCTCCGTGAAAAACAAAGTCAATATAATTGTGTTCTAAATTGTACTTTTCGGATATATATTCCTGAGAATCTCTTAAAATTTTGGGCGTTAATTCCACATTTCCGGGGGTATACACACCATGAACATTCCCAAAGGCTGCGGCAATAGTAAACTGGTCACTTATTTTGCTTAGCTCTTCATAGGCATAGGCAACCTCATCGGGCTGGGTATAAAGCTTCGATTGGTCTACATCGGTATTATCGACTCCATCCTCCTCACCACCGGTGACTCCCAATTCTACCTCAAGTGTCATATCCATTTCGCTCATGCGCTCGAAATACCTTTTACATATTTCGAGGTTCTCTTTAATGGGTTCTGCGCTCAGGTCGATCATGTGAGAACTAAAAAGCGGCTTCCCATACCTTTTATAGAATTTCTCGCCTTCATCCAAAAGACCGTCAATCCAGGGTAACTTACTCTTATTACAGTGGTCTGTATGCAAAATAACGGTTGCTCCATAGGCCTCAGCCAAATCATGCACATGATTAGCCCCCGCGGCGGCGCCAAGAACAGCAGCTTTTTCATTCTCGTTGGAAAGTCCTTTTCCAGCATTAAAAGATCCGCCGCCGTTTGAAAACTGGATGATAACAGGTGAATTGATCTCAGCAGCAACCTCCATAGCCGCATTAATTGTATTTGAACCGATTACATTACAGGCAGGTATGGCATAGCCGTGCTCTTTAGCATGTTTAAAAATCTCTTGGACCTCGCGGCCTGTAGCTACGCCGGCTTTAATAGTATGACTCATAAATTTTAATTTCTGGATTCAAAATCATTGATAATATAATTATTTATATTAATAAGGTACAACTATTGTGTTTTCTTACCTGTTCGTTTGTATTACCTTTTTATCTTACCATATAAGTTGAAGGCAAAGCCCACTCTTTATCTTCTTCCGTTAGGTCCTCCCGGTGATCTATCTGGTCCAGCTTAAACAGCTGATATTCGGATGATGCAGTACAATTAGGCCTTTCTGTAAACTCAGTATTGCTTTTTAAAAAGTTTTAGGACATTGCGAACCCGGCACAGCTTTGGCAATTCTTTCCTGATGCCATTGATGCGAGCCACTGTTCCGAATATTATTAAACGGCACGCCAAACGGCGAAGCATCACTTATATACAGATCTTCTCCCTTCGCCTCTTCTAATAAGTTCCTCGTTTCCTGATCTACCGTCGTTGCCTCCGGAACCAGTAAAAGAGACTGGCCCATTGTTAAAGCCTTGCAAAAGGCGCAGCGTTCCTCCATAAGTGCCAATACCCCCCTGAACGTGGCTTGTTCGTAGCCCATTTTGAGGAAGATCCGTCTTTATTTTTCGCTATAAAACTTTTCAATAAGGGCTGCATTGCCGTGGTAAGCTGATCCCTTTCCTCTTTGAACTCCTTCAATATCTCCGGTAGCAACACTCTTTCCGTAGCAAAGGTATGCCCTCCGCAATTTAAACCGGATTCGATGCGGTATTCATAGACTTCCAACCCTTTTATAGCTAAATATTTTCCCTGGATGAATGCAGACCTGAAGTCACTGACCTTTAAGATAATTTTCTTCTTAATGCGGCCTTTCTTACCGCGATAGAATTCTTTAAAATCACTAATGTAACTATACAGACGAGGATTAAATCCGGCAGAAATCATAAGGGATGATTTAAGTTTACTCTTTGCAAAGCCCCTAAGCGATGCCTGAGCATCACTAAACTTTTGGTCCATAAGCTCTCCATCCATGGTATAATTCCTTCTGTCTACCTTAGCCATAACATTCACACCAATAGAACCGGGCCGCATTAGATTAGTGAGCTTATGGAAAAAATGCTTTCTCGAAAAGCTGTCTTTTCGATTCATCAGCTCATTGTACTTCCTTTTGAGCCGGCTTCCTTTGGGAAGGATTTCAAAATATTGGGCTTTTCCCTTCTCATTACTTAAAAGGGTGTTATAATGAAGTATTTCAAGTACCCCTTTTAATATTAATTGGTAATTGGATCAATAATTATACATCCTTGAGCTTATTCGTACATTTTTTTACAAACTACTCAGACTATGAGCAATCCCTCAAATCCGCGCACCGGTATGAATGCCGGAGATTTTAGAAAAGATATCAAACAGCATCTGCAATACACCCTCGCCACTGATAAGTCTTCATCTACTGACTGGGACCATTATCGAAGTGTAGTAATGTCCGTAATGGACCGGCTGCATGACCGTTGGTTAGATACCCAGCAGCAGTATCACGACAATAAATCCAAGCGGGTATACTATTTATCGATGGAATACCTTATTGGCAGGCTCTTGGATAATATGCTCGTCAATCTGGACCTGCAGGATGCCGCGGCTGATGCTATCGAGGATCTGGGGCTGGACTATGACCAACTGCGCGAAACGGAAGTAGATGCAGGACTTGGAAATGGAGGACTGGGTCGGCTGGCAGCCTGCTTCCTTGATTCTATGGCTACGCTCGGTGTACCGGCTATTGGCTATGGCATTCGGTATGATTACGGGATTTTTGATCAGGATATTGAAGATGGGTGGCAAATCGAAAAGCCTGATATGTGGCTCCAATATGGCTATCCATGGAGTATTGTTCGTCCAAATAGAAAGTATACGGTCCAGTTTTACGGAGAAACTACGGCTGAAGAGGATGACAACGGGCGCCTGCATTACGACTGGATTAATACCCATGACGTGACGGCACTGGCCTTTGATATTCCTATTCCCGGCTTTAACAACAACACCGTCAACCATCTGCGGCTGTGGAAGGCGGCCTCTTCCGAGGGCTTCGACCTAAAAAGCTTTAACCAGGGCGATTACATCGATGCGGTGCGCAATAATCTATTGGAAGAAAACATCTCCCGTGTCCTTTATCCCAATGACAAGGTTTTTAAGGGCCAAGAACTGCGGTTAAAACAGGAGTATTTTTTAGTCTCTGCCTCATTGCAGGATGCTATGCGTCGCTTTAAAAGCCAATTTGATAATCTGCGTAAAATTCCGCAACAAATGGCTGTTCAGTGTAACGATACCCATCCTAATTTAGCTATTCCTGAACTGATGCGCATGCTTATGGACAACGAAGGTCTGAGATGGGAGCCGGCCTGGGATATCGTCTCACGAACTTTTGGATACACCAATCATACGCTGATGCCGGAGGCACTGGAAGAGTGGCCGATCTCGCTGATGGCGAATCTATTGCCTCGCCAAACACAGATCATTCAAGAAATTGACCGTCGCTTTTTAAATAGCGTAGAAAAAAATGGAGTACGAAAAGATAATATGCGCATTATCAGCAACGAGATGAATGCCAAGATACGGATGGGGAACTTGGGCATCGTGGGTGCTCAAAAGGTGAATGGTGTTTCGCAGCTGCACAGCAACTTAATGCAGCAAACGATCTTTAAGGACTTTTCTGAAGAATTTCCCGATAAGTTCACGAACGTAACCAATGGCATTACGCCTCGCCGATGGTTGCGGCAATGTAACCGTGATTTGTCGGAATTAATCTCGGACCGTATTGGCGATAACTGGATAACGCAGCTGGATCTGCTGCAGAAAATAGAGCAATTTGCGGAAGATGCTTCTTTTCAGGATGCTTTTAGAAAAATTAAGCATTCCAATAAACAGAAGTTGACAAACTATATTGAACAAACCATGAGCACAGCGGTCAATCCGGATTCTATCTTTGATATCCAGATTAAACGTATTCATGAATATAAACGCCAGCTAATGGCTATCATGCATGCTATTACGCTTTATAACCGGCTAAAGGAAGATCCCAAAGCGGATATTCATCCCCGAACGCTTTTGTTCGCAGGCAAAGCTGCGCCGGGTTATACGATGGCAAAGCTACATATCAAACTGATCAATAACGTTGCTGAAGTTATCAATAATGATCCGGAAGTATCTGATAAGCTAAGCGTACTGTTCCTGCCCAACTACAGCGTTTCATTGGCGGAAAAGATGATCCCAGCAGCCGACCTGTCCGAGCAAATTTCTACGGCCGGGATGGAGGCCTCCGGAACGGGAAATATGAAATTTGCCCTGAACGGTGCGCTCACTATTGGCACGCTGGACGGAGCGAATATTGAGATTCGTCAACAAGTAGGCAAAGAAAACATCTTCATCTTTGGAATGAAAGTGGATGAGATTGAAAACGTCCGCCAGAATGGCTACGATCCACAGGAATTATGTGACGGGGATGAAGAATTAAATAAAGTGATCAGTCAAATACATGATGGATACTTCAGTCCGGATGAACCTGACCTGTTTCATCCTATTACAAATGCTCTTTTAAATGAGGGCGATTACTTTATGGTTCTGGGGGATTATCGCTCGTATGTAGACAAACAGCAAGAGGTGGAAAAGGTATACAACAATGAAACTGAATGGACACGCAAGGCCATCATCAATACGGCTAATATGGGACATTTTTCTTCGGATCGCTCGATCCGCGACTATTGCGAACGAATTTGGGATGTTGAAATTGAATAAGAGTTTCTCCGCCAAATAGCGGTACTTCGCTTAAGAAGATCAGGAACAACCACTTAACACCGTTAATTCAGTAATTAATTTGCAACAAGCAAACAACTTTTCAACCGCCACTCTGCTCCAATTCCGCTTGGAGCGATTGTTATAGGCGAAAATATAAATATTAAGTTTCCAACCTCAATAATTTTCTCGTTTGACTTATCATAAATTATAACCAAGTGAAACACCAAAACCTATATTTTTGACCGTACCATCACGTTTTGTTCCGTCAGAATACTCAGGTATTAAGTTTGCCAATCCTAACTGAACATTAAATTGGGCAGAGATTTTGTTAAAAAACTCGTAACCCACTAAAAAATTTAATCCATAATCCAAAGGTTTTCCATACAAATACGACTTTCCATCTCCTCCGTCCATCGCATCATTTGTAAAATGAACATCACCGTGATTACCTATGACTATATCGCCTATTAAAACTTCCTTATCCGACTCCCATTTTCCACCCATTCCGTATCCCAGATAAGGGCCCACGCCGAGTAATAGTTTGCCGTTTCCAAGTTCGGGCTTATACAGAAAGTTAACAGGTAACTCGATATATGAGACGGTTACTCGAAAATTATTATCGGAACCAGCAAACCAACCGTCTTTTTGTTTGAATCCTTTTCTATAGTATAGCAGACTTGGTTGAATATAAAAATTATCGCCGACGGGCACATCAACGCTGAGTCCTATATGCCACCCGGGTATAAATTGAGCTTCTTGTTGATCCTCTGTTCCATTTTTAAACATTACCTTCGAATAATTTGCACCTGCCTTTATACTCATGCTTGTTTGTGCCGTGGCGATGCTATTAGCAGCCATTAGGATGAGTATAAATAATGGAAAATACTGCTTGCTGTTTTTCATATATCAATTATTTTGAATTGGGCTATGACTTCACAAAAAGTTAAGATCAGAAGATATAAAGGTTTATCTGCATTTTATTGCAAATTACTATTATAATTTACTCCTAAAGATTATACACATTTAAATCTTGAACAACTATTTAGATTTAAATTTAAGCCCTATAATTGTCCTTTCATAACAAATTAACTCTGTAGAAACAGCTTATCTACTTTTGAAATAGTTTCCAAATACCGTTTAAGCTCGACGATTATTGGTAATAAGGTTCCGCATCGGTCTGAGCCAAATAACTTCTACTCCAAATAGCGCATTCATATAGGTTAAGGTATTGCAGTGAATATATTATTGTTTGCACAATTAAGTAGGTAAATACCTCATTTCAAACAGGTACTGCTGTTTTCTTATATAAAAACGGAGGGTTTAATATGGTCGCCATTGATTCCAGGACGCTTTATTTTTCTGCTCAATTCGATGGCTTTCAGCCAGAATAAAGTGAATATATCTATTAAAATTGTGACAGAACCCAAAACCCAGCTTTATTATTATTTTTTATACGACATTTAAATACCTTTCTGAACACGTATTGCGTATTATGATAAATTTGCCAGCATCATTCGGAAAGAATCTTTATTAGACCTATCAATTTTGTATATTATTGTATGTGAAAACAAATAAAACTCTATGACTGATAACGAACATTCGATTCTCTCATCAAATCTCTTTTTCCTATCATCAGCGTTGGCGCGCCGTCTTACTACCGAAGCGAATGAGCAATTTGCCCAGTTTGGTCTTTCAGGCTCTCACGCGCTGCTGTTGATACTTATTGACGATCGACCGAACATTCAGCCCAGCCATCTGGCTCAGAAACTGGTTCTTAAACCATCCACTATTACCCGATTAGTAAATAAACTGGAACGTCGAAAACTGATAGTGCGAAACTCAAAAGGGCGCTCCTCTCACATTACATGTACATCTAAAGGTAAGGAACTTGTTACAGCACTCCATCAAAAATGGAACGAGCTGATAGATACTAAAAAACAAGAGCTGGGAGACCGTTACACTTCGGTACTCACCGAACTTATGCAGGATACCCTACAGAATGTTATTAGTGATTAGCCGGTTAAATCCGGCAGTTCAGCCTCAATACGATGGCGGATACGCTCCAGCTCAGAAGGGATCTTCAAAGCTGTCCCCAGCGATTCCTGTGGCTCATCTATGGAAAAACCCGGCTCCTCGGTTGCTAGTTCAAAAAGAACACCCCCCGGTTCATGGAAAAAAGCCGATTTAAAATAACAGCTGTCTTGGATTTCCGTCAGATAATAACCTTTGTCAAATAACCTGCCTTTCAGCTCTTTTAAAAAGCGCTCACTTGCAACTCGGAAAGCCAAATGATGAACCGTGCCCTTGCCCTCTTTTCCTCTGGGCCCAAACTCATCAATCACTTCAATTGTGGAGCCAAAATGAGCCTTTGAGCGGTAGCAATAGCGATTACCCGCCTGATCAGTATGCCTGAAGCCTAAATCCTGTTCCAAAACGCGGCCAGTGCCTGCATGGTTCTTCTCCGCCAGCGTGGCGCCATACAATCCGCGAACCGTATGATTAGCCGGAATGTCTTCCGACTCCCACCCCTTTCTATCATTGGCCGCTGGATCAAACACCAGTTCCAGGTGCAAACCGTCGGGATCCTGCAAGCCGATAAGTTCGCACCCAAACCGCTCAAAAGGATCTGTGGCGCTGATATTTAATTCCTGCAGGCGGTTGATCCAAAATTGTTTGGAGTAAGTAGGAACTGCCAGCGAAACAGCTACTACTTGCCCGCGCTCGGGCTTTCCATTTTCAAGGTTCTCCCAGCAAAGAAAAGAAAGGACCGATCCCGGATCTGCCGACTCATTCCCATAATACAGGTGGTAGCCAGTAGGGTTATCAGGGTTTACAGTCTTTTTAACCAGGCGAAGCCCAAGCACATAATTATAGAACCGATAGTTTTGTACCGGATTCCCTGCTAAGGCCGTAATATGATGAATTCCATTTGTTTGACTCATAACGCAGGATAAAGCATATTTTCAGGTTTTCGATATCGTCCCGACAAAAAATTATTTAGCCCCGAATACCGGAACAACTGCACCCCGGATTACCTCGTTTACCGGAGAAGCTAAATGAAGAATATGGCGGGCAACTTGCTCAGGTTTTTGCCACTCGTCATAGTCAGCATTGGGCATAGAAGAACGATTTTGCGGCGTATCGAAAATAGAGGGAGCGATCGCATTCACCAATATGTCATCCCCGGCAACTTCCTCAGCCAGTGATTGCGTTAGGGCCCAAACACCGGCTTTTGAAACCGTATAGGCGCTCATTCCGCTTCCTTTACGTGGGTCCAGTGCAGGACGTGCCGCTATATTTACAATTCGGCCGCCCTGATATTTTGATGGACGTATCTGCTGCACAGCAGCCCGGCAGCTGTTATAGCATGTGAGCGTATTAAGCCTGAACTGATGATTAAAGGCATCAGCATCAGTCTCCCCGATTGGTCCGGTGCCAAAGCCCCCGGCCGTATGAATTGAAGCCCAAAGAGGTCCCTGTTCAGAAACGGCTTTTGCGTAAAACTGCTGAGCCGATTCTTCACTGGTTAAATCTACGCCTGTTTGAATATAACGGTCTTGCTCCAAATCATTAATGCTCTCTGAAATAGTATCTCGGTGAGATGGTATACTGCATCTGGCTCCCTTATCGAGCAGCAGCTGAACCACCGCTTTGCCCAATGCACCGGTTCCGCCGGTAACAATAACATGACGATCTTCAAAAATAGTACTCATAAATATATATCTTAGTTAGAAAGTTTTTGAAAATCACCCTAACCGATTTCCGAATTAATGGCGGATGATTTTAACGCTTCTGATACATTCCACCGGATAGGCAGGGAATTACTATAACTGTCATTGACAACAGATAATTCATATGTTAAGCGGATAACAAAATAGGTAAAATAAAACAGACGAGCATCTTCAAGCATGAATATATTTGCCATTATTATACTGGCTACTTTAGGACTGGATTTTATCCTCAGCCTGGCGGCCGACTATTTTAACCTTCAATCTCTTGACAAAAAACTGCCCGGGGAGTTCCAAGAAATCTATGATGAGGAAACATATGACAAATCGCAGCAATATACCAAAGCACGTACAAAATTTGGCATTTTAACATCCACATTCAACCTCTTGGTATTATTGGTCTTTTGGTTTTCAGGTGGCTTTAACTGGCTGAATGAGATTGTCCTGAGCTGGAATCTGGGACTCATTTGGACCGGATTAGTTTATATTGGCCTGCTTATTTTAGGCAAAGGCATTCTTTCAATGCCCTTTAATATATATTCGACATTCGTCATAGAAGAGCGCTTCGGCTTCAACCAAACAACACTTAAAACCTTCGTCCTGGATTTACTGAAAGGTCTTGGACTGGCTCTAATACTGGGCGGTCCGCTACTGGGCGGCTTATTGGCCTTTTTCAACTATATCGATCACTATGCCTGGCTATACGCGTGGGCTACAGTCACCGCTTTTACGCTGCTCATCCAGTTTATTGCTCCCCGATGGATTATGCCCATTTTTAATAAGTTTGAACCCTTAGAAGAAGGAGATCTGCGTTCCAAAATACAGGCTTATGCTGACAGCGTGGACTTTACCCTGGAAGGCATTTATGTAATTGACGGGTCCAAGCGTAGTAGTAAATCCAACGCCTTTTTTACCGGCTTTGGCAAAAATAAACGTATAGCACTATACGATACGCTCATCGATAACCATACCGATGATGAGCTGGTAGCCGTTTTAGCACATGAAATTGGGCATTATAAGAAGAAGCATATTATCAAAAATATGGCAATCAGCATCGTTCAAACCGGTATCATGTTCTTTTTGTTGTCTATATTTTTAAATTCCCAGGGCCTTTTTGAGGCATTCTATATGAACGAATCCTCCGTATATGCAGGACTCATCTTTTTTGGGATGCTCTATAAGCCTATCGAGATGATTACTTCCATCTTTATGCAGATTTTATCTCGTAAGTATGAATTTGAAGCTGACCACTTTGCTTCCAGTACTTATCAGTCAGAACCTATGACTGCAGCCCTGAAGAAACTTTCCAAGGATAACCTCTCTAACCTGACACCGCATCCATTTTATGTGTTTTTGCACTATTCACATCCACCGGTATTGCAGCGCATTCACGCGATTCGATCCAATTAAGACGGGCTAATTATGATTCCGGCTGAAAAACTATTGAATGCTTATGCCAATGGAATTTTTCCTATGGCCGACTCGCGCCATGCCCC
>Ga0079226_10002690_pt1 | contig 13702 bp, 9 predicted proteins | sample Poulit2014_FD_76345 | JGI IMG/M metagenome (GOLD analysis project Ga0079226, IMG submission 76345) | Agricultural soil microbial communities from Georgia to study Nitrogen management - Poultry litter 2014 | ecosystem: Environmental > Terrestrial > Soil > Agricultural land | place: USA: Georgia... | reverse complement strand
TGAGCCTGAGGAGGCTCATCAGCCGCCCGCGGAAAGGGAAAAATTACCTCCGGAATGAAAACCAAACAAGGTAATAATTTGGAGTGAGAACTTTTATCTCACCCCAACAATTGACATAGAACCCTAAAAATAGTATTAAAAACTTTATCCGATGTGGCTTTATCTAATTGATATCGATAAGCAATTGATAAAGCTTTAGAAATTTTAATTAATAAAAGGATGTGATAAAGTTTATGCTCTCAATTTATAACCTACTTACCTTATCTGTCAGGAAAACTAAATACCTTTTGACAATCAACCTTGAAAGTTTTCACTATAAGGATTTTTTCAAACAAAAGAATAGATATTCTTTCAAAAAAACTTGTCAAATCGAGCACTGATTCCACATAGTCTGAGACCATAATTGATGACACAGAATCATCTACCATAATGGAAAGAGTGAGGCATATAGATGCCACTTTAAAAGTCTATTCGCATTTGACAGAAATTAAAAAGAATACTTCTATAAAAAATGCCACAGCCCGCCACACGAATACCCATGAAAGTAATTCTTTTTAAATCTTGCTTTCGGGATATTTTCATAAAAAACAAGGCTTCCCCTAAGGAAAAACCAGTCAACTCAATTATTATATTAGATTTTGGATGGGTAGCTAATGTAATTTTTCATTGCAATCTTGCGTATTTATCTCCTGCAAAATACATCTATATTTTAAATTAGCATGACATAATGAACTCAAAATATAAGATAGGTTGTCTTAACACCTTAGCATATGAAATTTTTAAATAGTTGACAATACCCCATAAAGAGAAAGTAACGGCTACCTTTATTTAGAGAAATTTTATCTTTGGTAACAACAAAAGTAATCTTTAATATGCATAATGTCCCCATTTAAAAGCACAATAATATAAGGATAAAAATATCTTTCAACGTGTTTGAATTAATTACCTATTTCACAAAGGAGAGCTACACATGACTAACATACCCTTAACATCATCGGAATTAGGAAACTTATGGCAGGCTTATCAGGAAAAGTCAATGAGTTTACACGTATTGGAACGCTTTATCGAAGGCTCTAGTGATAAAGACGCAAGGGAGACTTTACAATCCGCCTATGATAAGGAGTTCAAAAATATAAATACCATAGAATCCATTTTCCAAACTGAGGGGGCTACTATTCCTAACGCTTTTAGTAAGAAAGACGTGAACAAAAAAGCCCCTTTACTATTTGATGAACATTTTTATTTGATGTATCTTCGATTACTTAGTAAGGTCTTGATTGGACTTTATTCAATGCATTCAGGAATGAGTTACCGAAAAGATATATTCGATTTATATAAAATTTTTAGTGTAGATAGTCAGAACACTTACTACAATACCACACAGTACCTATTGCATAAAGGTGTCTTGCCTCGCCCTCCTGTTATTGAAATGCCGGTTGAGGCAGAGTATGTGAATAACTCAAGTTATACAAGCGGTTTGAGCCCCTTTAAAAAACGTCGTCCTCTTAATGCTGTTGAAATTGGCTTAGTATATCAGACTTTAGAGACAAACATTACAGGTATGAAAATGATGACAGGGTATGCCCAAGTGGCCAAAGACTCCGATGTCCAGAAATATTTTTCGAGGGGGAGAGATTTGGCGAAAGAAATTATATCCACCATGACTGATTTATTACTAGAAAGCAATTTGGAGGCTCCATCCACATGGATAGGAGGGGCCACTGATTCCACCATGTCACCGTTTTCTGATAAAATGATGATGTATAACGTCAATTTGTTTTCAATGTTTGGCATGGGAAGCGAAGTAGCCGGTGGCGGATTAAGCTTTCGAAGCGATCTTATTGCGAAGATGGCACGTATCGTAACAAAAACCGCCAATTTTACTAAAGACGGAGCAGAAATTAGGATTAAAAAGGGATGGATGGAAGAACCTCCCCAAGCAACGGATAGAACAAAATTATCAAAAGGACAGGGAAAATAAACTTTGTTACTTCAGATACGCCATATTCACTGCTTAAATTTCTAACAGACTGACCGGAATGATATAAATCGACCACCATTTTTATGATTTGTCATCAGACACAACCTCCTAGTTTGGTTTTAATAACTTAAACTAGGAGTGTCCATGAAACTATACTAGCATCAGAAAGGATAGGTCGAGCTAGTGAGGCTTATAAAAAGGCAAAGGAAAATATGAATAAAGTAGTTCGCACATGTAAGTATAAAACTCCGTACCCCTGAATGAAAAATAAATAAAATTAAGTAATAGCGAAAAAGTTCATCAATAGGTTGGTTTAATCATATTGGATGATAAATAATAAGAGGCTTTCACAGGGTTATTAATTCTTTGGTGAAAGCCTCTTTAAAACTATTTAATCTAAACAGATTTGCACTTCCTGAGAGGGAAAATTATATCCGTTTATCCAAAAGGTTGTCACATCTGCTACTCTTTAAGAGTTGGATGACTCGCTCACATTCGTCTTCTTGCAAGTGAATGATTTTCTGCTTTGAGCTCTGTGGCCCCAAAATACTTAAACCTGATCTACAAATAAAAGCGAAGAAGCTAGGTTTTATTACGGACTCAAAATCCCTGAATCTGTGACCAAACTTTTCTTCACTCTTAAAAGGAAAAAAGAGAGCAAAATCATCCGTCAATAATCTTACCTATTAATCTTAGTGTGCTTGCTTTTATTGATTCACTTTCTAACTTAGTGAAGTTTAGCAATCTTTCTTCAATGAGCACCGGCGCCACCACCTCCGCCTGAACTTCCTCCACTTGCACCATTGTCGCCTGATGAAGCATAGTGGTTTATCACTACAGAAGAAAGATAGATGCCAGCACTCATAGTTTTTAATGTCACATAAGGATCGGTTAAGAAATCAGATAAATAGACTGTTTCCCTTTCCGATAAGGACTTAGTCAGCTTCTCAATATTTACTTCCTTTTTCTCTAGTACTAGCGTGTGTTGGTATAATGTTTCTATTTCACTCACATTTTCAGGTAATGAAAACGTCTCGTTTCTAAGCTGTTTTCTCCACTTTTTAATACCCTTTTTCAATGCTTCACCTTGTTTGTTTGTTAAACTTTTTGGTATAACAAGCGTAGCTATAAGCATGAGTATTGCTACAATAGTAATATCAGGAGAATGTATCATTTGTTCGATGAAGTCTTTCATCATACTAAAGGTTTCGTAAAATGGTGTTGTAGTTATCGTCCATAAAGAAAAGTAAACAATGACACTTAAACATAAACTGACATAAGATGAATGGTACTGTAGCACCAAGATAAAGGCATAAATGAAAAATAACAGCATCATAGTCATAATCGCACCAACTGCCTCGGTTTTATAAGAAAGGAAATACATTTGACCTGATGCCCAAACAATTAAAACAGGAAGTATAATATACATCATCCATTTATACAGTTTAAAATTAGTAAAATAAGCTGATGTTTTATAATCACTTTTAACTAATTTAGTCCATTTATTATACTTTATGGCAAAATTATTTGCCATAGATGCCGCTTTCTTTTTCTCTTCCCTGGTACCTTCTCTTTTCTTTTTTGGTATGTCCTTCAGTGAAAAACGTCTTATTCCATCATTATTCTCTTTAAAGAGCCAGTCAATTAGATATTTCTCATTTTCTTTTAGTTCAATACTTATTTCATTCAATTCAAAAGTAAAAGTTGCTTCCTCTTTATTGACTTCTTTTTTATTCAAATGAAGGGAGCACACACCCTTCTGATATAGAGAGAATAATGCGGCATATAAAGATCTTGCATCTACTTTTTTGTTTTTTTGGATGATTGTTAATGTGAATGAATTTTCCTTAGTTAAATCGTAAATGCTTGCAGGTTTAACTTTTCTTCCAATATAAAATAGTCGAAGAAGTACTCCAGCAATAATTAAAAAGATTGCAGTATAAACAAAACCGGCATCAATTACATTTACTAAGTGAAGTATTTTTTCTTTAAATGCTTCTTTATTCTCAAACTTTTTTTCTTCCTCTAAAAATTCATCTAATTTATCTTCTTTAGCAGTGTACCCCATATCAGATGTAAATGCTGATGGAAATAGCAGCCGTACTTCCAGCAGCTCCCCTGCAGGAAGGAATTCATTGAAATAAGAGAAGTTATTATTTTTCATTTTAGATGTACCTAAATTCCAATCATGCACTGTACCAAAAGTAAAATCTTCTGTTTTTTCAGCTCCTTCATCCAGTTTTATTTGGATAGTAATATTATGAATATCACTGTCATTTTCACTATCTAAAAATCTCCAATAAAATTCACTTATATCGTTAAATTTAGAAACACCATTCTCAATTATATATTCATAGTAAAAAATGACCGTTTCATCTTTCGCAGATCTAGAAATATTAAATGTCTCATCTTTTTTATTACTAGATAGCTATTGCACTGGGGCATCAGGGCTTTCTCCATTATATCGCTCTATAGGAATTTCAAAAGCACGAAAATCCTTAATACCACCGTGATTATCATCTCCAATAGTACGGGTGACAGTGTCAAACTCACCCTTAAATTGATACTTGAATAGTTCTTGTACTTCAATGTCTCCATTAGATTTAATTCTTAAAAACATATCTAATTGTTCGATATCATAAGACTTGTCTAGTTGAGAAGCATGAATATGATTATTTGATATCATAAATAAACTAATAAATATTATAAAAAAACCATATATAAATTGCTTCACTTACGTACACATCCTTTTATTCTTAATACTGAAGCCTGGCACAGATACATCAACTCTTTTATGGATTAGTAAATAGAAGTTCCTTGATAGGTACTTTCATCATACCTCAAAACGATAATTTTTTGTGCATTTATTTTACCGTCGACATTTAGAAAAGGAGATTGATCAACTATTAAAACATGAAATAACAGCTTTTCTGAATTATGAACCCTATGCCCGTGATGCCCATTTCAGTCTGCGTAAGTTGAGTTATTAAATTTATGACAACTTATGACAAAATTTATCTTTCAACCATGATATATTATATTAACCTACATTTGAAATATGTTAATAGAAAGGGGATGTGATGTATATATAAGATATAAAAAACAGTCCTACGGGGGAATCATGACATTTTCCGTTTACTTATGTAAGCAATTACAGTTGTCGACAACTGTCCTTAACAAATGACCAGGGAGTTGGAAATGAAGCAGAATGATTTACAACGAAATACTATCAAATTTTTATGAGAAAATTCTCTAATTATAAAATAGGGGTGAAGGTAATCATGAAGAAAATAAATTTATCACTATTGATTCTTTGTATATTTTCAATTTCTTTCACATTTGGAAGTAGTGTTTTTGCAAACGCCAATGATAATTGTTTACAAAATGGCGAGTCAGAATTAAGCGCTCACCGCGGTGCACATGTAGTTGCTCCCGAAAATTCAACTGAGGCTATAAAATGGGCTGGATTATTAGGATATGGATTTGTTGAAATTGATATTCAGACAACCAAAGATGGGCACTATATGTTGATGCATGATTCGAATATCGATCGGACAACAACTGGCTCTGGTGATATAAAAGACTTAACGTTAGAGGAAATCAAAAGTTACGACATGGTCACTGAAGATGGGACCGTAACAGATTATAAAGTACCGACACTGGATGAGGCGTTGGATGCCGCAAGCGAATACGGTGTCGGTGTCAACTTCGATGGCTCTAAAGGCGATTGGGATGACAAACAATTTGTTGATGACATCATGGATAAGGCCGAGGAATCTGAAGTGTTGGATTGTTCATTCTTTGTACTAAGTGATGAAGAGATCCGGGATCAATTCAATGAATGGTATCCAGAGGCAACTGTCACTTTTCTAGGTAATGCTTCTGAAAATGTAGATGAAGATATAGAAGAACTAGAGAAATATGATCATGCGATATATACAACATCTATCAATAATATTGATAAAGAGTCAGCAAAAAAAATTGACGAGGCTGATCTTCCACTACATGTTTATCAGGTGAACTCGGCTGATTTATATACGGAAGCCACAGATTTAGAACCTCGATTGATGGAAACAGATGTTATTGTTCCGGGTGGGGCAGATGAGTTACAGACTGGTGTGAATAAATTACAAGCAGATGGTGTGATTGAAGATGAGGATGTAGCTCATGGTCTTGAACTTCATTTGACTTCTGTCGATCATTTTGAAAAACAGGAGGAGAAGAGCAAAGTTGTGAAACATATGAATGGGTTCAAGGATTTGATAATGTATCAAAATAACGCGGAATTGATTTCTGAATCTGTTTATAACATGCTGGACGTTAATTCAAATAAGATTATCGGTAAATGGCAATAATAGATTTTGCCCCGTACAAACATGAAACTTCAATTTGTCCTGAAATTAATCAACGGGCTTGATATATGACGTCCGAATATGAGACATAAACACGATAAGCAAGTACAAGCTCACTCGATGGTTGTTGTACTTGCTTATCCACTTTACCATATTAAATGCGTGAAAAGCTCGTTCCTTCCGCTGTGGGTGTGACAAATTATGCGAGGTGCAGTTGAACTCCGGTATTTTTCCACTTCTTAAGTTGATTTTCTTCAAGTTCTTGCCCAATCACAAGGTCATCTATTTTGTTTAAGGATGCAACAGTATGGAGCGATACGCGATCAAGTTTTGTATGGTCTGCGACGACAATAATCTGTTTTGCTGCGAGAATCATCTTCTTTTTTGCTGATACAAGGTATTCATCAAAATGGGTAAGGCCTCTTTCATGATGAAGAGCTGGGGTTCCGATAAATGACTTTTGTATATTGATTGTACTCAATGTCTCATCGGTGATTAACCCATTTAGCATGTAACTCTCCGGAAAAAGAATGCCCCCTGTTACAATCACTTTGATAGAATCGGAAAAGCGCAAGGTTGCAGCAATGTTGATATCATTTGTTATGACTGTCAAATTCTTTTTATCAGTAATCGCCTTTGCAATGTGTAATGTTGTTGTACCAGAATCCAGAATGATTGTATCTCCGTTGTCTATGAGTTGTGCAGCTTTGATTCCGATTTTTCTTTTTTCCTCATATTGTATAGATTCTCTTTCTTGAAAAGGAAGTTCGAAATGAACTTCCTTTTCAAGAATTGCCCCGCCATGAGTCCGTGTGATTAGGCTTTTTTTATGCAACTTTATAAGATCACGTCGGATAGTTGCCTCATGGACGTTAAACAGTGAAGCAAGATCTGATACTGTCGAAGCATGGTTTTGCTTCAGGTATTCCAATAATTTCTTTTGCCTTTCTAATGGAAGCATAGACATCAGCTCTCAGTTCATTTACTTTTTATATTTATAAATTGTTAGCTTCTAGCTTTTTGTTTATTGTCCAAAACTTTTACGAGATCATTCCTTAATTTTAATTGTACGTTCGAACCGACTTCTTTTTGTCCATTTTCAAAATGAAAGTAATCGAAAAACTTGAATGATTGATTTTCAATCTGTACCAAATACTCCATATGAGAACCTAAGAATGTCGATTGGACGATTTCAGCTGAAAAGTTTCCTTGTGCAGAAATTGACCAAAACTCAGGTTTCATGACGCAATCTACGACATCGTTTATTTGAAATTGATGTTCCAATTCATTCTTCACTTTGAAAGTTGTTCCCCCGATTTGCAATGTTAAGGTTTCCTCACTGAAATCTTTGACGGAAACCTTTAAAACGTCGGAATCACCAATGAAATTTGCCACAAAGCTATTAACAGGATTCAAGTAAATATCCTGCGGCGAGCCTTTTTGTTGAACTTTTCCATCACTTAATATGATGATTTGATCGGAAATAGCCATTGCTTCTTCCTGATCATGTGTCACATATATACTCGTAATACCAAGTCTACGCTGCAAATTTCGGATTTCCGTTCTCATATGTTGACGGAGTTTACTATCTAAATTAGAAAGTGGTTCGTCAAATAACAGTATTTTAGGCTCAATGATTATTGCCCTAGCGATTGCGACACGTCGCTGTTGTCCCCCTGAAATCTGAGAGGGACTGCGGTCTTTCAAGTCTTCGAGTTCCATAAGCGATAGAACCTCTTCTGTCCTTCTTTTGATTTCTGCTTTATCAACTTTTTTTATTTTCAGACCGTACGATATATTTTCGTAAACCGTCATGTGCGGGAACAAAGCATAGTTTTGAAAAACCATGCCTATATCACGCTGATTGGGAGGTTGATTTGTAATATTCTCACCATCAATTATCACATTGCCGCTTGTTGGAAATTCAAATCCCGCTAACATACGCAGTGTTGTTGTTTTACCGCATCCTGAGGGACCTAATAACGTTGTCAGCTCGCCCTCCTTGAATTCAAGGGATACATTGTCAACAGCGGTGAAAACATCATTTTTCTTATTTCGGGAAGGAAAAATTTTCACTATGTCTTCAAGCTTCAACTTTACATTGCTGGATTCTGTATGCTGTGAATTCATTTACATCGACCTCTCATTTTGTTTTAACACTAAATTTAAGATAGAGAATGCGACAAGTATGATAATGAATAAGATAACACAATAAGCTGCGGCAACACCTAATTTACCGAAGTCAACAGCAGATAAAATGGATACTGTCATCAGATTCCAACTTGCCGAAACCAAAAATATGACGGCACTTATGGAAGTCAACGCTCGGGTGAAAGCATATATGGCACTTGAAAAAAGTGCTGACCGCAATAATGGAAAGGTAACCTTCCAAAAGGTTGTGAACCCATTTGCATTCAGTGATTTTGATGCTTCTTCAAGCGACGAATCAATTTGCATTAAAGCATTCGTACCTGCTTCTATACCTAAAGACATATAGCGAAAAGTGAGCACTAATACTAAAATGGCCGCAGTGCCGGTGATAGCCAGCGGTGGGCTATTGAATGATAAAAGGTATCCAATACCAACAACTGTCCCAGGAACGGCAAACAGTAGAATAGAGCTTATTTCCACCAGTTTCTTACCCGGGAAAGTTATCCTGACCGTTAAAAATGAAATGATCATACCGATTACAACCATTAAAGGTGTAGCTATGAGAGCGATTATCAGTGTATCTTTAATAGTGTCCAATCCCGTATCAAAAACGTATTGGAAATGTTTAAGAGATAATGAATAATTGACTCCCCATATCTCTACAAAAGCACCCACAATAATGGTCCCGTAAAACAAAACGATTGTTCCTGTTATTAATAAGCAAGTTATAAATAATGGTAAAACAACTTTTTTTTCTTTGATAATTGTGGATCCTTGAGTGCCTTTTCCGGTTACAGTAGTGTACGACTTTTTATTGACCCAGTATCTTTGTACCAAATAGGCGGTCAACACAGGAAGCAACATGGAGACGGCTAATAATGCCCCCGTTCTTAAATCATTTCTTCCCGTGATTGTCATATATGCTTCAGTTGCCAAGACCGAGAAATCCCCGCCGATAATCATAGGATTACCGAAATCCTCCAGCGATTTGATAAACGTCAACAGCAATGAGCTGAATACAGCAGGCATTGCCAGTGGTAAAGTGACCGTAGAAAACACCTTCCACCTTGAAGCTCCTAGATTAAAAGCTGAGTCTTCCAACGAAGCATCCATTGTTTCAAGTACACCTTTCAAATTGAGATATGCAATAGGAGAAAAGGACATGGCTTGAATAATCAACAAGCTTTTAAAACCAAAAACATCAGTGCTCTGCATACCAAATATTTCTCTGGAAATCAATCCAGAACTCCCGAAAAGAAGAATCATGGCCAATGCCAGCACAAAAGGGGGAGAGACAACTGGGAATACGGCAACAAAGTTGAAAAACTTCTTACCGAACATGTTGGTCCTCGTTACCGAATAGGCAAAAATAAATCCTATTAAAGTGCTGATAGCCGCTGCTGAAATTCCCAACTTGAAACTGTTCAATATCGTTTTGAAGACCCGGGGTTTATTAAGGATTTTATGTATTGCTTGAAAATCCAAACCACTTTCACCGATGAAGATTGTTCTGAAAATACTGTACATAGGATAGACTGAAAATACTAAAAGCGATATTAATACCAAGAGAATCAATCCGAATAAATATGGATTCTCTTTTATCGCTTTTAATTTACTTTTGAATGGCTTCTTGACTGTGGTTGAATGAGACAATTATAACCCCCCATATTGAATATCTTTAAAAGCTCTCGTAAGTTTCAAAGCATATCTTTTAGGACATTTTTGGTAAGAGGCTTCACTTTTTTATAAGAATAGGTGAAGCCTCGGTTACAATCAGTTAATCATCACTAGCTTCGTCTTCCGATTCAATCTCACTTTCGAATCTATCGACAATCTCATCACGATGCTCACTTGCCCAAATATTATCCGTATCCGCTACATTAAATTTGCTTAAATCCGGTGCACCTTCTGGTATTTTAGCGTCAGGTATGACGGGTAGGTGATAGAATCCAGTATCTGCATACACATTTTGACCTTCTTCACTGTTTATCCATTTCATGAATTCCTTGGCATTTTCCTTCTCTTTTTCCGGCCCACCTTTTATTTTAGCAGCGCCTTCAATAGCTACTGATACGCCATCATCCGGATATGTGATTTTAAGCGGATATCCCTCTTCTTTGAGTGGCAGCAAATCCTGGGCGAAAGCAAGCCCCGTACCAACTTCTCCTATACCGATAAATTGAGCGTTGGCAGATCCTCCTTTAGTCCACTGTTTCACATTTTTATCGAAGTCCTTTAAATAATCGAAAGCCTCGTCTTCACCCATTGTCTGAACAAGCGTAGAAACAAATTGATAGCCTGTTCCAGAAGCACCAGGATGCGCTAACATGATATTATTTTCAAACTCCGGTTTCAATAGATCTTCCCAGCTTGTCGGAGCCTCGACATCATTTTCTTCTAACCACTCTTCATTGGAGACAAAGGCTATGGGACCTTGGTATATAGGAAGCCAATTAGCATCTTCTGCCTTTGCATTATCATCTATTTCATCAAGGTTTTCTAGATTATCAGGGTCATATTCTTCTAAATACCCATCTTCATCCGCTTCAATGAAACTATCAGAAGGACCGGCAAACCATATACTGGCATCGCTTTTGCCATCCTCAGCTTGAAGTTTCGATAGGATTTCGCCTGTACTAAGACGGGTGTAATTTACTTTAATCCCGGTATCCTCTTCAAACTTGTTTAAATAGGCTTCCGCATTTTCTTCAGGCATAGGAGTATACAGTGTCAGTTGATCATATGATGCTTCACTATCGGATGAGTCATTGGCTCCACAAGCAACTAAAAATAATATACACATCATTGGAATAAATGTAATGACTTTTTTCAACTTAAATTCCTCCTTCTATTAAAGAGCAAAATAATAAATATTAATCTAAACTAATCAATCCCATTCAAAAGATAAAAAGGTTTTTTTCCAGTCCTTACGTTTTATGGTGATGTCCATCGCTTTTTTCAAGTCAATCGCAGTTGTGATGATTTCGTTTTTCTCTGGTACAAGCTTCTTCAAAGTATGTTGGAATTCTTTGTTCTGAAAAGCTTTCATCAGTGTTTTGAATTCTTCTTCTGTACTTCTGGAACTGCCGTAAACACTTAATCCCTTCTCGAGAATGTCCCTTGTATTAAGAGGAACATACTCTTCAGAGACACCCATCAGCGTTATTTTTCCTTGTGGTTCAATTAAGTCAATTGCCTGATTGATAGCATTTTTACTGAATGGTCCGCCTGTACATTCAAATACCGCTACAACATCTTCCTCCTTTCTGAAATTGAAGTTCTGTACAAAATATGTTGTTGCAAAATCAAAATAGGCCAATCTCTCATCTGTCGTTCCAAATACTATTAGATTTTTCTTCGGTATACCATAAATATGATGTAATATAGCTGCCGTCAAATAGCCGACCGGTCCATCCCCAAATACAGCTACCTTGCCACGACTAAGGAAACCGCTTACATGATTTACAGCATGTAGCGATACTGAAGTAAGCTCAGTCAAAACAGCTATTTCATCAGGAATATTTGATGGTACCACTACTACATTTTCCTCTGGAAGCACCATGTATTGTTGACTAATGCCATCATAGCCACTTCCTAAAAACAAGCTGTCCGGCAAATAATTATCCATTACATTTTGTTTTTCAGGAGAATGTTCATCATCTGGCATCAGTCGTCTTGCGGGAATATTCGGTACAATAACGACTCGTTCTCCTTCATCAAACGATAAATTCGTTAATCCTTGAACAAAACCAATTCCCTCGTGAAACAAAGCCATCGGGAGCTTTTTATCCAAAGCTTCTTTTCTCCGTTGCCCAGAATAATAACGAATATCCGCGTGGCAAATGCTCGCCATACTTGGACGAACAACAACTTGATTATTTTTAACTCTATGTTGGAGCAACACTTCCTCAAATTTTCCAGGAGAGGTCAAACGATAAGATCTGGAACTTACGATATTCTCATTATGCATATCTCCACTCCTTAGTGGCGTTTAAAAATGTTCATTTATGTTTATTTCAGGGATTCAACAATCAAAGTAAAATTGTTTTGGTGGAAGGGTAGAATGACAATCAAAGTATGAGTGCTCAATTTGTCCTTGATATACTATAACCAATCCATTCCCCGTATCACAATGCCAATTCCAACGTGAGGCAAACCGTCTTACATTACTTTTCAAACTATTGCCGATTTAGTACAAATAAGTCATTTCAGTTTCCTTTAAGGGACTATTAAGTTTTTTGAAATGTCATGTCTCACTCCTTAAAAATGTTTATTAATGTTCATTTGTGCTTATTTTAAGATTAATCAGATTATTTGTCAATACTATATGTCATTTTCGAACGATATTGAGTTGATCTTTGTGTTCGTTGTTTCTGAATATTTAAGGCGATTTTAACCATGTCTGGCGGTTATTTGTACCATGCGCTATAAACAAATGTACCAGTCATTGCGAACTTATTTACAAGATATGCGAAAAAAGATATAAATAGTATTTTCCTCCTTTTTTATGTCTCGTATTATATATTGAAATTGTTTGTTTAAATTTTATATGGCATTAACCCAAAATTTTTCGCGCATAAATACGGCTTATCAATAAATATGCCATATGAATTCCAATCTAGTATATACTCCGCTAATGTTCCATCCAAGACATCATACCAATCTTGTTTGTCAACTTGAGCTAGCTTACATTATATCCGGTGTTGAGGTTATTTCCTCTAAATTCCAGTCATATAAATCAGAGGAAATAAAGTCGACAATGTTTATTTCTTCCGGATTTTGAGGTGTTCTATATATCAAACCACATACAATAATAAAAGACCGTCCCGTGCGCTAACATGGAACGGTATGTAACAGCCTTTCAAAGAAACGACTAACATATAAAATAACTGCCCTAAATGCTTGTCAAGGCTTTAAATAAGGTGGTTATTTTTTTATTTTGAAATGACTCACAGGTATGATTAAACTCCCGAAGAAACTCCCTTATCACACTATTAACAATTATTCAAACTACTTTTCTTTTTACATCATCTTCATATCGACTTTTTCTCGATCCTACTTGATGTGACAGAAAAAAGGAGCCATCATACCAAAACTCTTGGGTAGTTATCCTTTTAAACCTTCTCGTGACATTTCCATAAAAAACGAGGCTTCCCCCTAAGGAAAACCCCGTCATTTCAATCATTATATCTGATTTTGGCTGAGCAGCTTACATCAT
>Ga0079226_10002689_pt1 | contig 13703 bp, 13 predicted proteins | sample Poulit2014_FD_76345 | JGI IMG/M metagenome (GOLD analysis project Ga0079226, IMG submission 76345) | Agricultural soil microbial communities from Georgia to study Nitrogen management - Poultry litter 2014 | ecosystem: Environmental > Terrestrial > Soil > Agricultural land | place: USA: Georgia... | reverse complement strand
TAAGCAACCTTTTAAATCTCACGGGATTTAGTTAAAGGTCTAACCATATTATTTATTTTTCATATATACTTACTTCTTCTGAACCATCGTGCTCCTTAACATTCACAACAATTAATTCTTCTTTCGATGTTGGAATATTTTTACCAACATAATCAGCTCGAATTGGCAACTCACGATGTCCTCTATCTGTTAAGACTGCTAGTTGAACTTGGGAAGGTCTTCCAATATCCATTACGGCATCCATTGCTGCTCGAACGGTTCTACCTGTATAAAGGACATCATCAACTAAAATAATCGTTTTGTTTTTTATATCTACTTCAATATTTGTGGCGAGTAACTCCGGATCTAGTGATTTCTTTTGTAAATCATCACGGTACATTGTAATATCTAGCTCACCAATTGGGACAGTGATGTCTTCAATTTGCATTATTTTATTTTGTAATCTTTTTGCAAGTGGAATACCTCGTGTTTTAATACCGACTAAAACAAGGTTTTCCCCACCTTTATTTCGTTCTAATATTTCATGAGCAATACGAGTTAATGCGCGATTAATTGCAGACGCATCTAAAATTGTCGTTTTCTTATTCACTCTCCCACCCCCTGTAGACAAATTTTAGTAATTTAAAAAAACCTTTTGCCAGAAAGAGGCAAAAGGTTTTTGAACATACGAATCTAAAAATCGATTTCCTTAGTAGCCTCTCTGGACTATATTAAAGGATTGCTTATTTAACTATGTTTATTATTTCAAATCCCATATTTAATGTCAAGCCATATTTTCTAGTCTTTGTAACAAATTCTTGAAGTCTTCCGGTTGTTCTACTGTAAAGCGTAATAATTGGTTCGAATGTGGATGAATAAATTGTAACTGTTTTGCAAAGAGTGCTTGTCCTTTCATCAGTGTAGATTTTTTCCGGCAATAAAGTTCATCTCCAACAATAGGATGATTCATATATTTTAAATGAACACGAATTTGATGTGTTCTGCCCGTTTTTAACTCACACTCAACATGTGTATATTGTCGAAATCGATGTAATACACGAAAATGTGTCTCAGCTTCTTTCCCACTTGGAACTACCGCCATCTGTAATCTATTTTTAGGATTTCGACCAATTGGAGCTTTAATTATTCCACTAGAGTAATCTATTACACCAAAGGAAATGGCTTCATAAATACGTATTACCGTCTGATTTTTAAATTGTTTTTTTAAATGCTCATGGGTATGATTATCTTTTGCAATGACTAATACCCCACTCGTATCTTTATCTAGACGATGGACGATTCCCGGGCGATCTTCTCCACTGACATTAGATAACTGTTTACAATGATATTTTAAGCCGTTTACTAATGTATTCGACGTGACGGTTGGTGTAGGATGAACGAGCATTCCTTTTGGCTTATTTATCACTAATAAAAATTCATCCTCAAATAAGATCGAAAGAGGTATAGGCTCTGGTTCAATTTCTTTTGGTTTCTCTTCTGGAATATTCCACTGAATAACATCTCCAGTTCGACACAAATAGTTTGGCTTTTTAAACGATTCATTGACGGTAACATGCTTTTTTTTAATCAACCGTTGTATTTGTTGCCGAGAATATGTATTGTTTTGTTCCACTAAAACTTTATCCAGCCGTGTTCCCGTTTTCTCTTCAGGAATTACATACGTAAATGTCATGATGCTTTATGTCCTTTCTTTGCTTTTTTTTCATCAAGAAAGGTGACGATAATAAAGAGAAAAACACCTATTGTTAAAGCTGAATCAGCTATATTAAAAATCGGAAAATCATATGTAAAAATGATAAAATCTAAAAAATCTACTACTTCTTTTCGAAAGAGGCGATCAATAAAATTACCGATGGCACCACCCAAAATAAAACTTAATGAAATTGCTAATAATTTATTTTCAAGTGCATATTTTTGCATCATATACACAATCCCAATAATGACGATGACTGTTACAACATAGAAAAAAACCATTTGGCCTTGTAAAATTCCCCATGCAGCCCCTTGATTTCGGTGGGACGTGATTGAAAAAAAGTTCTCTATAATAGGGATTTGTTCACGGACATTCATATATGTAACAACGAGCCATTTCGTCCATTGATCTAACAAAATGACGATGAATGCAAGTAGATAGTATCGATACATCGTTATCCCTCCGAAATGCGTTCAAAACTTACTTTTTATACTTATTACAATACCATTAATATACAATTAGTTCACGAAATTTATATGCCTATATAGATTCATGACCCATCTATTTTGACAGTACTCTAGTCTTTTTTCATAAAAGAGACTGGGACATAGCTTAAACGTTCCACTCTAAAGACGAACGATTATTGGATAGAAAGTTTAAAATGTCACATTTTGAACAGTTGGATCTTACGTAGTTGATATAAACTGCTTAGTACAGATAATTTAAATTAATGACTACCGCTACGAAAAAACACTAAATGGTATAAGTGCAGCATCTCAAGGTCACGTCTCAACGTCTTTTGAATTATCTCAACATCCTAGGGTCGCCTCTCAACATCTTTTGAATTATCTCAACATCCTAGGGTCGCCTCTCAACATCTTTTGAATTATCTCAACATCCTAGGGTCGCGACTCGAACAGATGCAGTTGGTGGGACGAACCATGAGCAGTCCCAGATGTCGCACTAATACCTGTGGTGAAAGCAAATATCCGCAGTGGATATCAATGATGATGTAATTAAGTTTGGTGGAAGTGATTATCAACAAAATTTACTGCGCAGTCTATGGACAATTAGCAATAATATTTACAAAATTAGCATAGAAAACTTGGCATTCGTTAAAGGGATTCTTGAAAGTGTATTTTGGTTTCTTAGAAGCTCTTATACTCTAGAATGCAAGCCTTAATGGTGCCTTAGTTACATTTATGCAGGAAGGAAAGTTTTATACTTTCTGATAAAAATAGAAATCCGAACTCATACAAATCCAAATTGAAGAAATTTGAATCATCGTTCGGATTTCTCTTTAATTAAAACAATTTGTCCCAGTCTCTTTGTTCATTACTTTGCTAAATGGCTATAATGTTCTTCTACAACATCTGCACATCGTGTACAAATTTCTGGATGTTTTTCATTACTACCAACTGTGTCAGAAAGCATCCAGCAACGGTTACATTTTTCACCCGGATGTTTTTCAACGTATATTCGAACATAGTTATAATCTTTTGCTTTTGGATGTGCTTCATTTATAACTGCTTCAGAAACAATTAACAATTGATGAATGTGAACAATAGACTCTAACACTTTTTTTGTTTTTTCATCTTTTGCTTCAATTGTAATTTTTGCTTCTAATGGTTTACCAATAATTTTTTCGCTACGTGCTTCTTCAAGCGCTTTTAGTACATCGGAACGAACTTTCATAAAATGTTCCCATTTTTTCTGGGTTTCTTCATCAAAGTTCTCAACTTCTCGAGCTTCTGGCATATCCGTTAGTTGAACGTATTTAGCTTCCACACCATTAATATACTCCCAAACCTCTTCTGTTGTATGAGGAATAATTGGATTTAAAAGCTGTACAAGTGATACTAATGTTTCATAATATACCGTTTGGATACTACGACGTCTATGATTATTTTGAGCTTCAATATATAAAATATCTTTAGCGAAATCCAAATAAAATGCACTTAAATCAATGGAAATATAATTATGGATATCATGGAACACGTCTGCAAAATCATATTTATCATAATTTGCTCTTACAGTAGTAATTACATTTTGCAAGCGATGCAACATGAAACGGTCAATTTCTTCTAATTCTTTTTCAGCTACCGCATCTTTTTTTGGATCAAAATCGGCTAAGTTTGCCAACATAAATCGGAACGTATTTCTAATTTTACGGTAATTTTCAGAAACCTGTTTTAAAATTTCTTGAGAAATTCTTACGTCCGCTTGATAATCGACAGACGCTACCCACAATCTTAAAATATCCGCTCCAAATTGTTTTAAAATTTTAGCTGGGGGAATGATGTTTCCTAACGATTTACTCATCTTCCTTCCTTGCCCATCTAAAACAAACCCGTGGCTTATAATATTTTTATAAGGTGATTTTCCAGTTACTGCAACAGCAGTTGATAGCGAAGAGTTAAACCAACCACGATATTGGTCGCTTCCTTCAAGATAGACATCTGCTGGACGTTCTAACCCATTACGCTCTTCTAAAACTGCTTCGTGAGAAGAACCTGAGTCAAACCATACGTCCATAATATCTGTTTCTTTTGTAAATTTACCATTGGGACTATGTTCGGAAACGTACCCTTTTGGAAGTAAATCTTTTGCGTCCCACTCAAACCAAATATTAGAACCATGCTCACGGAACAAATTAGACACATGATTAATTGTTTCGTCTGTAATAATCGGGGTATTATCTTCTCCATAAAATACTGGAATTGGCACACCCCATGTACGTTGTCTAGATATACACCAATCCTCACGGTCACGTACCATATTATAAAGTCGGGTCTCTCCCCAATGCGGATGCCACTCTACTTCTTTAATTTCGTCTAAAATATTTTGACGAAAATCTTTAATAGATGCAAACCACTGAGAAGTCGCTCGAAAAATTGTTGGCTTTTTCGTCCGCCAGTCGTGTGGATATGAGTGTGTAATAAACTTTAAGCTCAGTAATGCGTCAACTTCTTTCAGTTTATCCGTGACCACTTTATTTGCATCATCGTAAAACATACCTTCAAAACCAGGTGCCTCGCTCGTAAAATATCCACGATCATCGACTGGACAGAATGCTTCAACATCATATTTCTTTGAGACATAAAAGTCGTCTTCCCCATGTCCGGGTGCTGTATGAACACAACCTGTTCCCGATTCAGTCGTTACATGGGTTCCAAGCATCACAATAATGTCTCGATCATAAAATGGGTGTTTTGCGACGAGGTTTTCGGATTGACGTCCCATAAATGACTTTATTACTTTATAGTTTTCCCACTCTAGTTCTTCTGCTAGAGCTTCTAATAAATCATGTGCAACGACATATTTCTCATTATTTACCTGAGCGACTACATATTTAAGATCCGGATGCAAACTGATTCCAAGACTTGCAGGAATGGTCCAAGGAGTCGTTGTCCAAATAATGATTTTTGTACCTTCTTCTAACAGGTCACGGCCATCCGTTATTTCATATGTTACATAGATAGATGGGGAACGTTTATCTTTATACTCAATTTCAGCCTCAGCTAAAGCAGATTCTGAAGAAGGTGACCAATAAACCGGTTTTAATCCTTTATAAATATACCCTTTTTTCGCCATTTCACCAAACACTTTAATTTGTGCCGCCTCATAGTCTTTCGTTAACGTAATATAAGGATTTTCCCAATCCCCGGTAGCCCCAAGCTGCTTGCGTTGTTCACGCTGACGATCTACTTGTTCAAGCGCATATTCGGCACATTTTTGTCTAAACTCTGCAACACTCATTTGTTTACGATCAATTTTTTTGTTTTTCGTCAAGGCAGTCTCGATTGGTAAACCATGCGTATCCCATCCAGGTACATACGGAGCATGATAACCTGACATAGATTTATAGCGTACAATAAAATCTTTTAATATTTGATTTAGTGCATGCCCAATATGAAGATCGCCATTTGCATATGGTGGTCCATCATGCAAAATAAATAACGGTCTTCCTTTTGTTCTTGTTTGCACTTGTTCATAAACGTTATCTTTATCCCATTCTTCTCTTCTAAGTGGTTCTTTATTTGGTAAATTTCCTCGCATCGGAAATTTTGTTTTTGGCATTTGTAATGTATCTTTATAGTTCATTGTAAACATTATCCTCCTCAATCAAAATTCGGCCCTTCTTTTTAATATAAAAAAATCCTCATAATCCCTAAAGGGACGAGGAAACTCGCGGTACCACCCTTATAAATATAAATAAATATGTTATATTCACTTTCACATTCGTAACGTGAATAAACCGTCCAATTTTACTCTATTCAAATGGATACTCCAGAATGATTTTCCAAAAGAGTAACTGTATTAGGCTTTCACCATTCCTAACTCGCTCTTACAAGTTCATTTCTTTTGTACTTTTTCTTTCATCGTATGTATAAACATCATATTCGTTTTTAAAAATAAATGATATAGTATAATTTCATTGTAGCACAATTCCTTGTAATGATTACTCTACAAGGATTTCCGATTCATCTTCGGCTGTTTCTAAAAATTCATCCCAGTCCTCATTATTAACCATATCAAGCTGGGCTTCAATTAACATTTTCAGTCTTGTCCGGAAAACTTTAGATTGTCTTTGTAACTCTTCCATTTCCATCGCAATTTTTCTAGATTTCCCGAGTGCTTCATTTATAATACGATCGGCGTTTTTTTCAGCCTCTTTAATAATTAATTTAGCTTCTTTATAAGCGTTCGCCTTAACTTCTTCAGCCGTCTCTTGGGCCACCAAAATAGACTTGTTTAATGTTTCCTCAATATTCGAAAAGTGACCAAGCTTTTCACTTAATTCTTCTACTTCATTTTCAAGTTCCTTTTTTTCTCGAATCGTCAACTCATAATCTTTTATAATTTTATCTAAAAATTCATTCACTTCATCTTCATTATACCCACGAAACCCACGTGTAAACTCTTTATTATGAATATCTATTGGTGAAAGTACCAAACCTACACCTCCTAAAATTCTTTCTACAATTAATAATATCATTACGGTATTTTTTTCTATTATAAGCGATTTTGTATCTTTTTTCTACAAATTTCAAGTTTTTAACCGTGCAGTTGTAATTTTAATTTTTTCTTTTCTTGTTTTTCCATGGATAGCGATTAACTTACTTCTTCCATATCCACGAACAGAAATTAAATCGTCCACAATGATTTGAACAGAGGGGTCATCGATATTTTTAAAATTAACTTTCACACGATGATTTCTTATATGTTGAGCAGCATCCTTTCGTGACATACGATAAATTTCTTTAACGATAATATCAAGTCTTAAGGATGAGATCGTATGATTTGACGTCATCCATTCATCTTTTTTATGTAACATATTCGATAAGGACTGCTCTACTAACTGAACACGAGCATTCTTTATTTTTGTCAAATTCATCTTGATATATGAGGATAATTCTTGAGTTACGACAATTTGAAAACGATTCTCATCTATAAGAATATCACCAATTTTCTTGCGATCTATTCCTAGTGAAAGAAAGGCACCTAAAATATCTCGATGTTTTAATTGGTTAAATTTATTGGCGAATGTTCCTTCTAATAACATAATCTGAAAGTCATTTTCTATCATTTCTTCATAAAAAGGAGCAATAACTCCTCGTTGCCTTTCAGCTTCATTAGCTCCACCGAAGAATGAATACTTCACTTCTTCATTCGTTGGCCCGATTATACTCCTTATCATTTGCCTTTCTCTTGGATCTAAAAAATCCGTTAAATAACTTATGTATGTTCTTTCTACTTGTTCTTTCCATGAAAGCACTTGATCGACAAATGGATGTTCATGTTTTCTGAAATGTTGATAAATACTCACTTTCATTCTACCAACCAATCATACGAAATAATTCAAAAACACCAACTCGAGCTAAATGTAAAACGAAGATAGCTACGATTGGAGAAATATCGATCATCCCGATTGGTGGAATAAATTTTCGAAACTGTTCTAAATAAGGTTCGCATATTCGTCCTAAGAAATAACCAAATTGTGAATCTCTCGCTCCCGGAAACCAAGACATTAAAATATAAACAATTAGTGCATAACTATATATCGTTATTGCTCCGCTTATTAACCCTAAAATTTGAGCCATATATTACCATCCTTTTTCTAATTCATCCTCATCAAATGCGGGTGTAGTTATTGTACCTGTTACATTTACTGTATCTGGTGTACAGAGAAATGTTGCAAGTCCTAATTTTTGAATATCCCCTTTTATAGAGTAAACTGTACCACTTAAAAAGTCTACAATTCGTTTCGCTTGTGTATGGTCTACCTGTTGTAGATTAATCACTACTGCCCGCTTATTTAATAAATTATCAGCGATTTCCTGTACTTCGTTGTATGATTTCGGCTCACATAAAATGACTTTTGACGTTGGTTGCTGAATTGCTGATAAGCTAACAACATTTTTTCCAGCGGTACGCTGCTTATGAGTTGGCTCTTCTTTTTCTTCAACAATTTCTTCTATATATTCATACTCCTCGTCTGTACTAAAAAAATTCTTGAATTTTTCTTTTAAACTCATGGAAATCACCCCTCGTGATTTTATCTTTGCGGCATTAACAAAACTCTCGCCTAGACAGGCTAGAGTTTTGTACAACTGAGTCCCAAAAAAAGTTGATTTCAGATATGAAGGAATTTTCGATGCACAATACTGCTAATGCGAAGCATGCGCAAGTTCGGTCGTTATTACAAACGATTTTGATGAGACGAGTAATCGCTACTCCAAATACGCTTCGATGGGCCGAGCATTTAATAAAGGTCCACAGACACTTGCGCTCTTACCTTTGCTTCGTTTATCTGAACCAAATATTTTTTATGATCCGACTAATTTCGAGCCAATTCGGATATGTGTAGCACCTTCTTCAATCGCAATTTCATAGTCATTACTCATCCCCATCGACAAAAACTTACATGGTGCATGAGCAAAATTCTTATCTGCCACCGAATCCCTTAATGTAGCTAAACGTCTAAAGACTGTTCTTATTTCGTTTTCATTATCTACATGCGGTGCCATTGTCATTAAGCCTACAATCCGTACTTTTTCATATTGTTCCATTTTTTCAATGAAAGGAATTACTTCTTCTTCACTTAAACCGTGCTTTGATTCCTCACCGCTAACATTCACTTGCACAAAGCAATCGATTGGAACTTCAGAACGATTATTGATTTGTTTAGCGACGGACGAACGATCAAGCGAATGGATCGTCGATACTTTACCGATGATATCCCTTACTTTTCGTGATTGTAATGTACCAATAAAGTGCCAATTTGCCTCATCTTGAATTTCTTCATACTTATGTAACAACTCATCTGTACGGTTTTCACCAATATTGTTAATTCCAGCCGCAAGTAACTCCTTCGTTCGTTCTATTGTAACATATTTTGTCACACCAATAACCGTTATTTCATCCATTTTTCGATTTGCTTTGTCACAAGCTTGTTTAATTTTTTCCTGAACTGATGCTAAGTTTTCTGTAACACTCATGAAAACATTCTCTCCTGTTTAATTTATTAGATTTATTTATAAGAATAGTTATTCCTATTTTACCATAATATAAAAATTCTTCATTAAAAAGCTGTTAATTACTTAGATACAAACGTTTTTGTTCCGTTATTGACAAGAATAATATCTGTACCAATTGTAACAATTTGATTCCACGATACAACCCTTTCATCAGGTTTATTGAAAAAAGATCCTTTTAATTGTCGTTCTATAATAATAAGTGCAGTAATATAACCAGTTTGCTCATCGATCTCCAAGTCATCGATAAAACCTAACCTTTCTCCACTATCCATCATAATTACTTCTTTCGCTTGCAACTCTGACAATGTTATCAAATCGTTTCACCACCTTATTATATATATATGTACCAAACGGCTTTTTTTTCTTAAAACTTATTATCCTTCAAAAAAGAGTGTCTAAAAAACAACGTGAAAAGAATTTCGGATAACCTCATCCTAATAACAATTTTCACACAAAAGAAAATCATAAAGAAATCCGAACTATAATTCAAGTTTCTTCAATTAAAACTTGAATAAGTTCGGATTTATCTTTTCGGCTATATTTGTAAACATTGTCCATAAACTACGCAGTAAATTTAGGATGATTTCCTATTAGCAAAAAAGGTGAGTGCAAATCCATCGCTACGGAAAAAACACTCGCTTTCCATGGGGAACGCTTCAGCCGCCTGCGGTAAAGGAGACACTGTGAGTGCAAGCGTAGCGCAGCTCGAACAGAATTAGTTGGTGGGACGAACCGTGTGCAGTCCCAGATGTCACTCTTATGCCGGCGGTTAAAGCGTAGTGTATTTCCGTAGCGGTAATATAATCACTATCCAAAGTTACTGCACAGTAAATATCAACTACGCATAAGCCCAACCGCCCAAAGAAGTAAGATTCAAAACCTCCTATCCTACAATCGTTTAGAGCGGAATGTTTATTATGTCCAAATTTCTTCTTACATACTATAATAAATGGATATTATTCAAACATATCCGTATTCATTTGTTCTATAGCTGCTTTTTCAAGTCGTGAAACTTGCGCTTGAGATATCCCAATTTCATCTGCAACTTCCATTTGCGTTTTTCCTTGAAAAAAACGTTTATTTAAAATTGACTTTTCCCTTTCATTTAAATGATGCATACCTTCCTTTAACGATAAATGATCGTCCCATTTTTCATCCGATTCGGTATCATCACTTATTTGATCCATGACATATATTGGATCTCCGCCATCATTATAAATGGGTTCAAACAATGATACAGGGTCTTGTATTGCGTCGATCGCAAAGACAACTTCTTCATGAGGGACATCCATCTCCTTCGCGATCTCTACTGGAGAAGGTTCCTCTTGTGTTTTATTTATTAATTTCTCTCTTACTTGTAATGCTTTGTAAGCAGTATCACGTAATGATCTTGACACCCTAATTGGGTTATTATCTCGTAAATATCTTTTAATTTCTCCAATGATCATTGGAACAGCATATGTTGAAAAGCGAACATTATGTTTCAGGTCAAAATTGTCGATAGATTTCATTAGACCAATACATCCAACTTGAAATAAATCATCTACATTTTCCCCACGATTATTAAATCGTTTAATGACACTTAATACTAATCGTAAGTTACCATTGACTAATGTTTCTCTTGCATGAAGCACATCTTCATCTCGTTCAATTTGCCTAAAAAGTTTACGCATTTCTTCATTTTTCAATACTGGTAGTTTGGATGTATCAACGCCACATATTTCTACCTTATGTTTTAGCATTCTCTTACCCTCCCGGTTAGTCATACTGCTCATGGTCAGTATCTCCGGAACATGGTTTTTTTATGCAAAACTTTTGCGGGTACATACATGCTAAAATGGCGTTAAACCTTGTTCTTAAAACAGATATTCGAAAAAAATAATTTGCATTAGACCATTTTTTTAAATTCTTTTTGTAATCGTTTAATGATCTTTTTTTCTAAACGAGAAATATACGATTGTGAAATACCTAGCATATCTGCTACATCTTTTTGTGTTTTTTCTTCTTTATCGACAAGACCAAAACGCAGTTCCATGATTTTCTTTTCCCGAACATTTAAAGTAGATAGTGCGTTAATAAGCAATTGTTTATCGACTTTTGTTTCTAAATCTTTTGTAATTAAATCCACTTCCGTACCAAGTACATCGGATAACAATAATTCGTTTCCATCCCAATCAACGTTTAAAGGCTCATCAAAAGAAACTTCTGTCTTTATCCGATTGTTTTTTCTTAAATACATAAGTATTTCATTTTCAATGCAACGTGATGCATACGTAGCAAGTTTTATTTTTTTATCTGGATCAAATGTATTCACTGCCTTAATAAGTCCAATCGAACCGATACTAATTAAGTCTTCAATGTTAATCCCAGTATTTTCGAATTTCCGTGCAATATACACAACAAGTCGTAGATTATGTTCTATTAATGTTGCTCGTGCTACTTTATCTCCTTTAGGAAGGCGTTCCAATAGTCGTTTTTCTTCTGTTTTATCTAGTGGGGGCGGTAGTACAGTTTTACCACCAATATAGTAAATTTCATCTTTCTTTATTCCAATTTTAATTAATAGTCTATTCCACCATATACGTAAACGAAATTTCCACACAGTAAATTCTCCTTATCATAAATTTTTATGCGGTCCTCACCGTATTAAAATAAATAATATTAGGATGTAATAAACAATGATACCTATGATCTACTGTTAAATCAGCGAGTTGAATCCCAATTAATACATTATCTGTTTCAATAACGACATCTTTATACATTACCATTAGTTTGTCCGGTCGAATCGTATATAAATAATCACTACTTCCTCCTACTCCTTGGTAAGGAACAATGGAAATTTGTTTTTGAAGCGCCGTTGGAAAATGTTGCATCTCGTTTTCTACAATAGCTGCTCGTAGCGTGTTCCAATCGTGATCCGTAAAAAAACGTTCTAAAAAAACTTCATCACATATGACAACAGGGCGATTTGTTAATGGATCTACTAATTGATTTCCACTGTCAATAAATCCAAGTGTTTGGTGACTTTTTCCATTTATCGTAATGGTAACGTCATACATTTGGTCATAGTTAATTTTATCTTTTACATGCCTGTCCATACGCATTTTCATAAACAACCAAACAAGTGGAAATCCGAGTAAAATAATGAGGAGACTCATCTCATCTCCATAAATATTACTTACATACAATAGAAAATCATTTGTTTCATTGAAAAAAGTATCCTGTACGAGATAATGTATCCCGAATAAACCACCTCCTACGGAAAAAGAGATAAAATAAAATAAACATACATTTTTAATGACTTGATGAAGTCCCTTCCATCCAAAAGCACATAAAATAATGAATAAAGAAAATATACCCTTACCGATAAAAGTATTGAAAAAAGATTCGGGAAAATAAACAATGATTGGAACAAGTGATGTAGCTATCATTGTTCCAAGTAGCAATCGGTATAAAGTTGTATGTACTCTTGATAAATATTTCGTTAATGATAAAATCATCAAATTAAAAAAGAAGTTTAGGAGTAAAATGATATCTAAATATATGATCATCGACTCTGTCCTTCCAGACTTTCTCTTGTTTCTTCATTATTCACTAATAGTATAATAGAATCGAGGAGAGAACGATGTCATTTCTTGTAAGCTTCAAAAGACTTTTTACAACTGATTATTAGATAATTTGTCAAAAAAACAGCGTCCTTTTATCGTGAAATCAGACAAAAGAACGCTGTTTCTAATTATTTGGTTATTCAATAGAATAATATGATATTGACGCTTTTATGATACTATTTATCATCGTTTTCTATTTCGGTTTCTTAAAAATGTTGGGATATCTAAAGTATCTTCATCATGGTTTACTGTTTCCTTAACAGGCTGCTCTCTTTCTCGTTTCTCAGTCGGTCGTGTTGCTGCTGTTTGTTGATAAGCAGCATTCGAACGCATCGGCTGTTGTTTTCTTGACTTTTTAGCTTCGTCAAACCCGGTTGCAATAACGGTTACAATAACTTCTTCTTTTAAATTTTCATTAATTACATTACCGAAAATAACATTTACATCATCATCGGCTGCAGATGTTACTAAATCTGCTGCTTCTTGAACTTCAAATAAACTTAAACTCGGACCACCTGAAATATTCATAAGAATTCCCTGTGCTCCATCGATCGAAGTTTCCAATAACGGAGATGAAATTGCTTTTTTAGCAGCTTCTATCGCTCTGCTTTCGCCAGTAGCTACTCCAATTCCCATAAGCGCAGAACCTTTATCTTTCATAATTGTCTTAACGTCAGCAAAGTCAACATTTATAAGACCTGGCTTTGCAATCAAGTCTGAAATACCCTGCACCCCTTGTCTGAGAACATTATCTGCTTCTCTAAATGCTTCTAACATCGGTGTGTTTTTATCAACGATTTCTAACAGTCGATCATTCGGAATGACAATTAACGTGTCTACTGCTTCCTTTAATGCTTCAAT
>Ga0079226_10002688_pt1 | contig 13704 bp, 12 predicted proteins | sample Poulit2014_FD_76345 | JGI IMG/M metagenome (GOLD analysis project Ga0079226, IMG submission 76345) | Agricultural soil microbial communities from Georgia to study Nitrogen management - Poultry litter 2014 | ecosystem: Environmental > Terrestrial > Soil > Agricultural land | place: USA: Georgia... | reverse complement strand
TTCACAAGATCTTTTGAAGAGCTTGACCCGAGCGATTCAACCCCAAGGCTTGCAAGAAGTTTAGCAAGCGGTCGTGTTTTCGCTTTTTCAAGATGCTTGACAATATTTTCAGCCCGCGCTTCACCTAGACGGCGTGGGTTACCTTGCTTGGATTCACCTAGTGGATAATCTTTCAATTCGTTGACTGTGAGAGTGAAGAGATCACCAATGTCATTGACTCGTCCGATAGTGTGAAGATGCTCAAGCATAACTTCAGATAAGCCATCAATGTCTAGATAATTTTTGCCTACAGCTGTTTTAAGATTAAAGAACATTCGTGAAGGGCATTTTGTGTTACTGCATTGTAGAAGTTTAGGTGGTTGAACATCACCTTTACTTGTGAGGGTGCTTTCACAAACTGGACATTTCGTTGGGGTTTCAACTGCGGGTGCGTTTTCGGGAGTTGAGACAACTGCTTTTACATAGGGAATTACGTCATTTGATCGTGTGATAACGATTGTTGAACCAACACGAGCATCAAGTTCTGAAAGCCAATTATAGTTGTGTAGACTCACGTTAGAAATTAATGTCCCTGACAGTGATGTGGGAGTGATTTTTCCAACAGGAGTCAAGCGACCTGTTTTCCCTACGGTTACTGTAATTTCTTCAAGTATTGTTTCAGCTGTAGGTGATGGGTATTTATATGCAACTTGGGATGACGGATGATGCGAAGTGTTTCCCATGATTTTGTGCATTTCAGATTCATTAGTAGGTTTAATGACTACACCATCAGTAGGGATTGTGAAGTTTTCACGAATTTTACCGAATTCTTCAATAGCATTATGAAGTTCATCATCAGTCTTGTAACCTGACAGATTCATATCGGGAGCTTGTTCTTTAGTGAGTTCGGTAATTGATAGGAATCCTTTAGGGAGTTCATCAATGTCAACGAACTCGTCCTCTTTAAGAAAGGCGTAAACTGAGAAAGTCATTTCGACTGGAAATTCAAGGCCTGTTTCAGCTCTTCGCATGAGCCCGACTGCTGCATTACGAGAATTCTTGAAACGCTCATTACCTTGTTTTGCTCGTTCATTATCAGCTTTTTCAAAGTTTTCATCACGGAAGAAAATCTCACCACGGACTTCGAAATTATCGTTAATGTTTACTTGGTGAGGTAAACCTTCAATTGTGAGTTTGTCCGAGTTTGAAAGATATGAGAGATCATCACCAACGTTACCGTCGCCTCTAGTTGAGATGCGCTGCAATGAACCATTTGAGTATTCTAGCGCGAGAGCGAAGCCATCAAGTTTTGCCTGAAGCTGAAAATTTTTAGCACCGTTTTTTCTCATCTTTTTAGCAAATTTGAGAACTTCGTCCTCAGTTTTTACTTTTTCGAGTGAAAGCATTGGCTGTTTATGTGTAACAAGATTGTTTGTTTCAGTTGTTGTACCTAATCCTGGATCTCCTTCAAGTACAAGTGAACCTTTTGTACCGGGAGCGAAAAGATCAGGGTATGAGTCAACAAGTGTTGATAAGTGCTCTTGTTTATGATCGAACTCTTCGTCAGTCATAAGAGGTTCAGACAGATTCTGGTAGTAGATTTGTGCAGCCTCTTGAAGTTTATCAATTAGTTTAACAGTCTCATCATATGCAATCATAATTATATTTTACCATTTTCCTTTAAATTAGTCAATAAGAAAGCGACAAGAACCCCACCACTGATTCCTGCCGCTTTCGGTCTAGTAATAGATTATTATGGTAATCTATATTCGTCCCCTGTGATGCTTTTAGCAATTCGCCCGATAGTTTTGCGAATTCCATCAATATTAAGTAATGATTCCATTGATTGATTGTTTGCAGCTGTTGCGATAGCCTTTGGTGCTGAGGGGACAACACTCAAAATAGGAATACCTTGTGCTGATCGTTTAATTCGCTCTGGGTCGAAGTTATTGCTATCACCAGGATCTTGTTTCTGGAATTTGTTAATGACTATTCCTATTTTAGTTTTAGGAATATCTAAACCGTTTCGGTTCTTGGGATTAGTTACTTCAAGAATCCATCGTGTCATTGACAAGACTGATGTGATTACAGGTTCAGTTACATAAATGATCCTGTCTGCAATAGGGTAGCAAACTTGTGCTAACAGAGGATCAAGGTAGTTGACTGAAGTATCTAGAATGATGTAATCGTATTCTTTTCGTAGTTTTGCAAAAAGTCGGCGATAAAATTCAGGATCAATTGAGAAGCTATGCTTAGGTCGCTTGGAGGCAAGCAGTACATCAATTCCCATTGCTGATTGGTGAATGATGTTATTTTCAATGTTTTCGTCAGTCAAGCCTTCATTATGAAGATTCACAATTGTAGGTTTATTGAGCCCTGTGAGGAAGCCGACTTGACCATCTCTTACGTCCATATCTACAAGAAGAACTTTGAGCGGTTCAGTCTCCCATTGTTTCTGTATGGACCCTTTTGAAGCTTTAGAAAGATATGTTGATAGTTCACATGCAATTGTTGATTTGCCAGGGCCACCTTTACTTGATGTAACTGCTATAATCTTTCCTTTTTTGCCACTTCCTTCATTGTCTTCATCGTCATCGTAGAAGTCAAGAAGGTCTTCCTCGTCATCATCTTCATCTTCGTTTACAGAATCTGCACGGTCAACGTCTTCTTCATCTGCGATTCCTTCAAGAACTTTAATTGTGTCTTGAATGTCATCATCAGTTGATTGTTTGAATTCGTTAAGCGCACTTTCGAGAGAGACGTTAGCTGTTTTGGGGTCAATGAAGTAATAGTGTAGTGAGTTAGCCCCAATTTTGAAAGCTGCATCTTCAATTCTTTCTGTTGCAAGCTTTTTGTATTTGGGGTCGTAGTTGAGAATTCCAATGAAGCAATATGGTGAAATACTTACAATTAATTCTTCAAATGAGGTGTCTTCACCGTTATGATCGAAAAGTCTACTTACTATTAGTATTGCTTCAATGTCTCGAGTGATGCTTCCGTCCATCCACCCGTCCCATAGCTCTCCAATAGTTTCAACTGATGGGAGGAATTCCCAGTCTGGTCGTAATTTTGTAAGAACTTCTGCTACGTGTTCAGGACCTACAAAGATACCTTTTGGTTGAATTTGAGCCATGTCTTCCCTTTTCATTTTGATTCCGAAGCCCATTTGCCGGAATGTGGTGGCACGAAGGGCAGTTATTTAATCATGAATATAAAATATCGGATTTTAGAACAGTATTACGTATCATGAATCGAATGGATTAGTTTTGAATGCGATTGCCCAATCTTTACGCCAATCACTAACATTGATTGTTGAATAGTTCTTTTCCCAATCTCTCATGAGACATTCTCCGTTATCAAGTTTTGAAACGAGATCCTGGAAGCCTTCAGTTGAGTCAAGACCAATTTTATCAATAACGTTATTTGCTACTGCATGTTCTGCATTGAAAGCAAAGTGAGTTGCAATGGTGTTATCAATGTCAACATTATCTAAGTGGGAATAGTTCTGTGTTGCAAGGATTAAAGCAAGTTTCTTTGAACGCCCTAGTAACGCAATGTCTTTAATTGTTCTTGCCCCAGCTGGTGTTGAAAGAATTGACCAAGCCTCATCAATGATAAGTGTCTTTGGTCGATCACCCTGTTCGGACATAACACGACGGATAAAGTCAGTAAGTAAATAAAGAATTCCTGAAGCTAGGCGGCCTTCACGAGTTTCTCTAGCTTCTTCCTGGTCTGCAGGTAATTGGAGTCCTAAAAGTGTTGCAACTGTAACTCCCCCATCAAGTGAGGCAACTTTAGGTCGTTTTTTACCTTGGTAGAAACACACTTTCGAGCTGGGCATTTTTTTAATAAGGTTTAATGTTGCCCCCATGCCTCGAGCATCTTCACGGCGGCTTCCCCTTAATTCATCAACAACTTTCGCAAGGGAAGGAGTATGATTAACATCTTTAATAACATCTTCAATAATTGGCGATAATGCACGGCTTTGCATGTCAGATAGTCCACCTAAGAAAATGTCAATCACATTATAAGCGAGTTTTAATTGTTCTTCAGGCTTATCAGACATAAAGAAAGGATCAAGAATTCCTGGTTTTCCTGATCCTCCTAAAGACCATATGTTAACGGGGCCAATTTCATCTTCAAGGTTTTTGAGTGCTAAAAAGTCACCTTTATAATCGAGAATTGTTGTGGTTTTACCCATGATTGCTGAATGGCAAGCTAATGTTTCGGACAGGAAAGTTTTCCCGAACCCAGGGCTTCCAGTAATAACGGATGCTGGAGGCTGATTGTTAGCAATTTGTGTATGTGGATCCCACCAGACCCCATTAGGTGCACCTCGTGATGTTTCCCCAATGTAGTTCGTTGTTGTGCGTCTATATTCAACCATTTACATCACCTATTTATAAAGTAAAGATTTCAAGAGTTTTTAATATTTTTTTCAGTACCTGGAGTTCCTGAGATTATTTCATCAGGTGTTTTTGATTCTTCAGCAATTTTCATTAAGTTTTGCCATACCTGATCTGGAAGCGCATCACCGACAGTATGAGATTTTTCAGATGTTTCAGACATGTTCAGCTCCTTAAGCTTTTTGATTATTGAATTTTTAATATTTTATAGGTTATGCTGGTTGTAACTCTTGATTATATTCCTCTTCGTCTTCATCATGAACAATATAAGCCTTATCTTCAACTAGATCGGCAAGTAGTTGCAATTCACGTCTACGTCCGATCCAAATTTCACTAACGATTTGATAAGTTTCTTCACTCATGCTGTTATTGCGCCCGTCAGTCCAACCTTTCGGTTCTGACATGAATTCAATAATCGTATTAGCGAAATCAAACAGTCCTTTACCGCCGAAAATAGGTTTTGTTGCTAAATTACCTAATACAAATGGAGGAACAACTAAGAACGCCAGATAAAAGACATTCATATGAAGCCCGAATATGAAGAACAATGGGATCGTCCAACATAGGACGAAAGTCATAATATGAGCTGCTTTAGTTAATGGGATTGGAGTTTTTAGTTTAATGTCACCAAATGAGTATAAATATACTTGCCGTTTGAAAAACGGTGTCGCATTAACTACATAAAGGGCCATTTAATCCTCGCTCAAAATTAATCAGCTGTGAGAACGTAATCGTGTTCTTCAGAGATAGAAGTAATATCAAGATGAAAGACGAAATGATCTTTAACATCTGAAAGTCCACCATATCGGAACGACATTTCAACGAGTTGTGAAAAGTTATCATCTTCCCACCAACTTGCATCAGTCAAACCGTCAATAATATGCTTAATAGTGGGGTAAAAATTAGGTGGATCAACTCGTCGTCGTGATGGTGCAAAAACTGTTACCTGTACTTTGAATTTGTCGAAAAGATAATCAACTGGTAATTCATTTGAAGGAGTTTCAGGGGCAAAATCTTCACCAATTTTATTAACCGCAATGTCAATTTCATCTACTGGGGCTTTTTTGTTATTCATTGCTTTTCGAGTGCGTGATTTTTTGCTTTTTATATCTTCTTCAATGCGAATTGTGTCTAAACGCTCTTGAGCTCGCTGCTTGTCATCATGATTCTTAATTCCCATACTTGCGCCCATTTTTCGCAAATCAGATGCAAGTTTACCTTTATGCCCAATATTTTTTGGCATAGAATTAGAGTTGAGTAATTCTTTTCGTTTTAGTTCAAAACTAAGTTCTTTATGAGTCATTCATATTCTTTCTTTGTTTTTGTTGAATTTGTTATTTAAATATCGCCAAGCTAACTAAAAAAGCGGGAAACTTTTTGTTTCCCGCTTTTCATATTGGTTTTAGTCAATCACACGTTCAGTTTCCTGAATGCTCCATCGCCATAGTTTTTCTCCAGATTCAAGAATCTCATTTCGCCATTCAACCAAAGATTCCTTACTTGAATAAACCTCTTGAGTAATTGGATGCAATGAGCGAATAATTTCAAATAGAATTGCACGAGCTCTTGTATGTGAACCAGCCGAAAGATCTGGTTTTTCTAGCTCACCATCATAAACATTAACCTGAAGAGTATTAGCGGCTTGAAGGATTACACGCGAAAGTGTGCGTTTGAGCTTTTCTGGAATTTCGAGTTCATTTGTTCGTGCATATTCTGACACGTAAGAGTAAATTCCTGCCGGAACTCCTACAGCATAACTTCCAAGGTTAAGTGTTCCATTGAAATTATAGAGCTTGTATGGAGGTGCTTCGAAATTGTCAACTGCACGTCCTTCAGGAGTAGGAGCGGATCCGCCTCGTCTCCTGAGTTCCTCTAATGAGTAATCATATGCTGATGATCCGTTGCTTGGTTTTGGATCTTCATCAAGACGTGTTTTAGCTTTATCTGAAATGATCCAATCAGACTCTTCATCAGCTCTCACCGCAGCAAGTGATTTGAATGAGTTATTGCGAGCGTTGTCACTTCCTTTGGTAAGCTCTACAATGGAAGCGGTTCGATCAACATCTGGTTTTCGAACTTTTTCGATTCGGAAGAAGATTGGATCTCCGCTTTCATGGGCGGAATTGATAGTTTCCATAAGCGGAGAGTCAGAAGGTAGCCATCCGGAGCTTGGCCATTTAGTGTTTTCAACTTTGAAAGTGACTTTTGATGCAGTGCCTTTATCGGACGCTTCAATTGCATCAACGAGTCCGTACCCTTCAACGATTTGAACTTCAGCACGGACATCATTCGAATCAGGACCGTCATATGAAATGAATGGCGCTTTAGAGTAAGTTCCTAATGACATTTTTGCTCCTACTTGTTTCTTTTTGTGGATTTAGTGTAATACTATTTTATCAAGATGGAGCTAGTTCTTGTGATAGTCGTTGTCTCCCACAATGTATCGGAACCATTCGAAATTGATCAAGAAATTATAGGTCCAATCAAAAATCGTAACGATGATTCCCCATGCCCATTCGAAAGCGGCAATGAAATCCCAATCAAAAAAGATCGCAACTATTCCAATAGCTACTAAAACTGTGATGAAAGTACCTAATATTGTATAACCTTTCATTTATCTTTCGCCTCAGTTCTAGAGTAATCAATCTTCGTTTTCATCGCCATCATTATTATCGGAGACGGGGTTACCCTTTTCATCTAGACCGTGTTCTTTGTAATATTGTTTTTCGCGCTGTAGTGCTCGACGTGTTTGTTCAGCTCTTAATCGTTTCATTTCTTTTCGATCAGGGGCCTGGCGCAAATGTGGTAAGAATTTATCCGCTTCACCACCAAGATCATGTAAATCTAGATCATCAATTTGAAGAATTGGAGTACCTTCAGAATCGTATTCTGATTTAGGTAATGTTTTGTATTTCAAACCTGTTTCTTTGTCAACAGATACATCATCAGATTCAGGAATTGGTGCCTGTTTTTGCTTCTTTGGCTTTTGAGGCCTCTTTTTAGCTCTCTTGGGTTTCTTTACAGGTGGTTCTTTCGCTTCCTCTCCTTTTCGGAATTGATTATCTTGAATCGCCTTTTTTGGAATTCCCATTATTAAAATCCTTTAATTCTTACTCGAAATCCGTATGTATTGAATTATTACGAGCTTCTGAATCGTCCATGAAAATTTCTTTTGGTTCAAATTTAGCAACTTTTGCTATCAAGTTAACTGGTATATTCTCAATGCGACGATTATAATCTAAAACAATATTATTGAATTGTGATCGAATCCGTTTGAACTCTTTGTCAGAATATCGAATACGAGACTCTAAATCTTGCACACGTTTTGTGTTGCTCAATTTTGAATCATTATCGAGAATAGTAGCAAATTCAGGTAAAGTCTTTTTCGCTAAAAGCTTTTCAGCACGAATTCCATCAACAATTGAGTCTTTTTGATGTGCTTTAGCATAATATTTTAAAGTTGTTTTAGAACTTTTTGAAAAATCACTAGTATTTTCAGAAGAGTCTTTAGAAATATTCTGCATTTCTGTGACGAGATCAAAACGGTCAGCTAGAAGTTCAAGAACTTCAGACCATTTATCTTTCACTTTATCGCTGTTTTGGACTAATGATCTATATGTAACGATCATCCAAACGGCGAATAGGAGCACTAGCACTCCAATGCCGACAAACAATATGGTTTCAGTCATGAATGCTCCTAACAGCCTTCTTACATTCTTTACTTGTAGGAAATATCAACAGTTATCATTTGAAAAGATTATGGAGCTCTCTAATATTCTTAATGAAAGTTACTTGGATCTTCTTTTTAGATAGTCCTTTTATTTTGTTTTTTGCTGATGACGGAATGACAATTTGTTCAAAACCCATCCTTTCAGCTTCAACAATTTTCGATTCAATTTGTTGAACCCCTCGGACTTGTCCAGTTAAACTCAATTCGCCAACAAAGATCGTTCTCTTCTTCAAGACAGAATTATTTTCTGATGAGATTATTGCTGCAGCTACTGCTAGATCAGAAAGAGGATCAGCGAATTTGACTCCAAAAACAGTTGATACGAAAACATCAGATTGATCTAAATCTAAATTACAGAACTTATTAAGAATTGCACAAATAATCTGTCCACGATTATATTGGACTCCATTGAATTGCTTACGCGGATTTGGCAATGAAGACATGGTAGTTAAGGCCTGAACTTCAACAGGCACTTGTCTGATTCCTTCACTGATTATTCCAAAAGCTGCACCTTCAGAAAGTGCCCCCTCATCGTCGTCAAGCAATAGACCTGATGGATCATTAACCTCTTCAAGTCCATTTTCAGTATGTTGAAAGATTCCAACTTCATCTGCAGAACCAAAGCGATTCTTATATGTACGTAGAAACTTCAAAGGTGAATCGCGACTGCTTTCTAAGAATAATGAAACATCAACTACGTGTTGAATTGCTTCCGAACCAGCAAATTCACCATCTTTATTAACCTGACTTACAAGGAATGCTCTGATTCCCATTTCTTTTGCTATTCGATTGAGTGAATGGGATGATTCTTTACTTTGCTGAATACTTCCTAAGCTACCTGACAATTCAGAACTAGCAATTGTATGCAAACTGTCAACAATAAACAGATCAGGTTTTTCTTTTTGAATGTAACCAAGAATTTCTTCTAACGAAGATGAATGAACAACTTTAATATTGTCATTGTCAATTCCCATTCGATCAGCTCGTAAACCAATCTGTTCAGTTGACTCCTCGCTCGATAGATAAAGTACTGACATATCTTTTTCAGCGAAAGAATTAGCGAGCATAAGTGAGATTGTTGATTTTCCAGCTCCTGGTTCACCACCGATGAGTGCGACTTCAGATTTTACGAAGCCTCCACCTAGAACGCGGTCTAATTCTTGAATCCCAGTTTCAATTCTCACAACCTTGCGGGATACTTGCGAGATGCCCTTAGCGGCAGTAGTCGGCAGTTTAGCAGTGGTTTTCAATCCATCTCGTGCATCCTGCACATCGTATGTTTGAACCTCTTCTACCGTACTATAGTTACCACATTGTTTACAGAAGCCAACCCAATTAGTGTACTCTTTTTGACATTCAGTACATTGATAAATAGTTTTAGAAGCCATATTTCAATTCTAACGAGAAATCAGGTGAAAGCTTTAACTTTCCCTGCTTGTATTTTTGCTAACAATTCTTGATCATTCTGGTCAGAGTCAGATAATATATCTACATTGCTTTCAGAACTTTCAGATTCTTTTATTTCATCAATAGTCCCAATTCTTAACTCCATACCTTTCGATGCAAAAGAGTATGCTGAGCTTTTAGTTCGATTTTTCATTTTTGTTGATGAAAGTCTATTAAGGTTATTTTTCTTTTTCAAACCTTGAACTGGAAACTTAGTTTCAAGTCGTTGTTCAGCAACTTTTTGTGCTTTCTCGAATGATGTGTAATGCTCAGTTGTCGATCCGAACCTGCATTTGTTTTGAGCACTACAGGGTTTCACTTCATCTCGGTTATTAATATGGTATTTCATTTTTATGGCCTCCTGTGATTATTTTCTAACCACTGATGAAGAAGTAAATTAAGAAGCCCAATCCTACAAATGCAGAAATAGTTGAAAGAACTGAAATTGTCTTATTCAACCCTTCATTACTAGCTTCAAAGGTAGCAAAACGAGTGTTCCACCAGCATTTACCTGTGAACAATCCTGCAATTGGGAAGAATAAGGGGACTCCTGCTCGTGTTAAAGCATCTCCCAGAATATGAACTGCGGCACCACCGAATAAGCAAACACCTATCCATCTAAAGCTTAAATCATCAGGAATCAACTGGAACAACAGAATGACAATAATAAAGCTTGCTATATAGCTTATCAGCTCGCCTACAACTGGAAGTTTGTCAAGTTTTTTAATAAGATCTTTCGCTAATCCAGATAGAGCAACATGCAAAAGCAATACAACAATAATTATTGAAAAGATCTCACCTAATGTTATTACTCCTAATATTGGGAGATTAACTTCATAACTTATTTCAGATAAACCCCAGGCTGTCAATCCCATTACTGCAGCACCAACAAAAGTGTGCCAAAAACCACGGTGAGGATCAGGAGAATCAGTATCTTTTTTAGTTCGTACAGTTTTCTGCATCATCAAACTTGTTGCTCGGAAGATCGAGCTCATGATTGAACCCGAAAATCCTAAAGCACTTCGAACTGTTGAACGGCTATTGTCCAAATCGGGAACTAATGCTCCACCAATGAAAACAATGATTCCTAATAATGCTAAAGCAATATTGATTGAACCTAATGCTTGAAAAGTGAAAACTGGAGCTAGTCCAATCAACAACATGAATACACCGCCAGCTGATGCGGCGTGTGCTGGGCCCATAAGGCCATGATCTTTTTTCTGGTTGTCGAGTAGAGTGCTTGTCCAGCACGTTTCATCATGCGAGTTCATTTGACCCCATTCCATAAAGCTTTTTAATGATTATCAAACCGGGTCAACATTAAGTGAACCGAATACAACAGGGATATTTGCTTTCACACCTGAAGCTGCGCGCTTCGAAGGAGCAGGAAGATTCACTTTATCATTTGTTCCCTCAAGTGTAGCAACAGGATCATTACTGAATCCGAAGTCAACAAGTGTTGATTCACCTTTACGGAAGAGGTGTGTTGCAACTCCCATTCCTGCTTTATTCTTTGTTGGAATTTGAGAAATTGGAGTGAATTTGATTGACTCGTTAGTCTTAGTAAGAATCCCAGCTTTATTGTCTTTAATATTTTCAATAAGATCGAAGTAAATTGCTTCATTGTCATCTTTGAGTTTCATTCCGCGAACTCCACCTGATTTCGATCCGGACGCCCTAATGCTTGTAGCTGGGAAGACGAGTGCGTTAGAGTCTTTTGCACCGAAAATGAAGTAAGAGTTAGTAATGCTCTTGCCAAGCCAACGCGCTCCAATTATTTCATCATCAGGCTGTAATGTGAACACTGGGAATTCATCTTTATTTGGGAAGTCACATTTAGAAATCTTGACTTCACCGAATCGTGTTCCCATTGCAAGCCCTACATCGGATTTCATTGCTTCTTCTTTAGCGATTCCGATTAACTTCACACCTTTATCTAGAGTTAATCCAAGCTTTTCAGGAGTTGCTGGTTTTGTTCCCGTTATATAACTGAGTGAAACTTTATGACCAATACCATCGCTTGTGACAACAATAAGATTATCTTTCGTCTTCATCTTGATTGCTTCAATAATTGGGCCATTCTTAAGTGTTTTGTCATTTGACGAATACTCAAATGGATCATCAGTTTTCAAGATAGTTCCATCAGCGAATCGTGTAACAACACATGGAAGATTCTTGTCAGCATCACGTAGAGCTTGAGCTTCAGCTCGTTCATTATCCTTGATCTCTTCAGCTGTCATACCATTAATAATAGTTTTACGTTCGCTTGCAATGACCTTCTTTGTGTCTTTAAGCTCTTTATCAATATGAGCCGTCATTTTCTCTTCATCAGTAAGGAGTTCGTTTAGCTCTTTACGTTCATCAAGAAGATCATCATGTTCTTTTTGGATTGCAATAGCGTCAGCTTTAGTGAGTCTTCGCAATTGCATAGAAAGAATGTATTCAGCATCTTCATTATCGAATTTGAATTCTTTGCAAAGATTCTTACGGGCAGAATCTGATGAGTCAGCTTGACGGATAATGCTTACTGCTTTATCAATGTCAACAAGAGCTGTAAGCAATGCTTTCAACTGCTTGATACGATTGTCAATTTTCCCCATCCGTGTATTTGCTTTTTCAATATTGCAAACTCTACGTAAATCAAGGAATCCACGAATAAGGTCAAACATGTTGACAAGCTGTGGTGAATTGTCAACAAGAACAGTCATGTTAGTAGAGAAATTATCTTCCGCCTGTGTCTTTTTGAAGATTTCATTAAGAATTTGGCGGTAATTCGTACCTGATTTAGTTTCAATCATCAATCGAAGACCATTTTTCTTATCTGTAAGGTTCTTGATCTTCGCAATACCTTTAAAACCATTGCTATTCTTTTGAGAGCTAATGATTTTTTCTTGAATCTTTTGTGTAGAAACCTGGTAAGGCAATTCATAGAAAATAATCTTTGCTTTACCTCTAGGTAATTCTTCTATAGTATAACGACCACGAACTGTAAAGCTTCCCATACCTGTTTCATAATATTCTTTAACGCCATCAACGCCCATAAGCTCCCCGCCAGTTGGGAAATCAGGACCGGGCATGACTTTCATGAGTTGTTTGGTAGTCATTTCCGGATTTTTGAGCATCTTCCGAGCCGCTTCAATGACTTCTGAAGGATTATGTGGGTGAATCTTACAAGCGAACGCAACTGCAATTCCTTCTGAACCGTTAATGATGTTATTAGGCCAACGAACTGGTAACTGCATAGGCTCATCTTCAGTACCATCATAATTCTGACCCATTTCAATGGCACCTTCAGAAAGCTCTTTCAAAAGTTCCATTGCGGGTTTAGTGAGTCGACACTCCCAATAACGTGCAGCTGATGGAGTGTCACCAGTAACCGCACCAACTGAACCGTATGGATCAATTAGAGGAACTCGCATTGAGAATTTCTGAGCCATACGCGCCATTGCATCTTCAATTGGGGCGTTACCGTGTGGGTGAAAAGCCATAGTATTACCGGCTGCACGAGCAGCTTTCATATATGTAGCATTTGGTCCAAGTCCGTCTTTGAAAAGTGTATAAAGAATTCTACGATTAACTGGCTTCAAACCGTCATCCGATACAAGGGCTCGTGATTGGATGACATACATAGTATAGAGAATGTATTGGTCATCAAGCCATGTTTCTGCAGGTACTTTAAGAACCTCTTTAGCAATTTGATCTTTCGCTAATGTGTCTTTACTCATTTCACTCCACTTTTTGACTTTATTAAGTATTATTTAATATAGATTTTAACTAAGTTCAGTGTCAATTCTTGCTTAGAATGCAATCTAAGAGCGTCAGCTAAGAGAACAAGATAACGTTCTAAGAACTGACAGTAATCGACATTTTTGTGAACATTTTAGAATATGTATAAAAGCTGAACAACTCATCAGTTCTAATTATATCAGACTTGCTTTGTATCCTGAGAGGAAATTACATTTCACCTATAGAGAAACTCGAATCATTATTATTGTCCCTAGGGTCTTTCAAACGTGATTCTTCATCAATTGTTCCCATAAGACCGGCAGCCCAACTAACAGGAATGTTTTGCTCTTTAGCTTCCTCTAAAGTTCTATACATACTTTCAAGTGTCATGTGAACTTCAAATTGAACAGAAATTCT
>Ga0079226_10002687_pt1 | contig 13704 bp, 11 predicted proteins | sample Poulit2014_FD_76345 | JGI IMG/M metagenome (GOLD analysis project Ga0079226, IMG submission 76345) | Agricultural soil microbial communities from Georgia to study Nitrogen management - Poultry litter 2014 | ecosystem: Environmental > Terrestrial > Soil > Agricultural land | place: USA: Georgia... | reverse complement strand
CGGATTTGGCGGACGGTCCCGCGTTTGATTTCGTTATTGATGGTCTGGGGGGGCGCGTCCTAAACGCGCCGCAATGGCACGGTTGGAGTAATTCTCCTGCTTTAAAATCTCAATTTGGGCCCGCTCCGCTTGGGTCAGATGTTTTCCTTTGATGGATTCAGTGGTATCATGAAGTGGCGTCATGTGATTTCATTCCTTTATTGAGTGTTGTGGTTAACTTTCAATATAACATGAATTTCACATGGCGTTTTTTGTATCAGCGGTGGCTAAGTTCATTATAAAATCCACCTTCTTCTTAAAAAGTTTCATTTTAAGAAGAAATATATTTGATATTATAAATAATAGGAAGAGGGGAGTGAAGAAAATGAGCGTGCAAGAATTGTATGATGAATGGATGGAACAAGACCTGCCACCTTACTTAATTGAAGACTTAATCAATATTAAATCGAGTAAAAAAGATATCACAGAACGTTTCTATCAATCACTTTCTTTTGGGACGGGTGGTATGCGTGGAATCTTAGGTGCAGGAACGAACCGCATGAATATCTATACAATAAGGCTTGTTGCAGAAGGTTTGGCACAATATATTATTGCAAATGAGCAGAACACCTCCAAAAAAGACGTCGTCATTGCCTATGATACTCGACATTTTTCTCTGGAATTTGCTTGTGAAACCGCCCGGGTTCTTGGGAAACACGGTATTTACTCTTATGTATATAGAGATCCGAGACCAACGCCTCAGCTGAGTTTTACCATTCGAGAGCTCAATGCTTGTGCTGGTGTAATGATTACTGCAAGTCATAATTCCAGACATTATAATGGGTTTAAAGTGTATGGAAAAGATGGCGCACAGATGATGCCTCAATCTGCGAATGAGATTATATCATATATGGATAATGTGATTAATTTATTTTCAATTGAAGCAGCAGAAATATCTGATTTAGAAGCTTCGGGATTATTTACATGGTTATCTGATGATCTGGATACAGCCTACTTAAATCAGTTATCCAGACTAAAAAACATTTCGTCAGATAAATGCGATTTAAATATTGTTTATACACCCTTACATGGTGCAGGCTTATTACCAATAAAAGAAGGTTTACGTCAATTTGGATTTGAAAAAGTTTCGGTTGTTGAGGAACAAGTATTGCCGGATGGGGATTTTCCAACGTTAACTTTTCCTAACCCGGAAGAGAACAGCGCTTTTGAAAAAGCGATTGAACTGGGTAACAATATTGGTGCTGAACTATTGCTTGCAAGTGATCCAGATGCTGACCGCTTAGGTGTGGCTGTGAGGAATAAAGACAACTATGATTTATTGAATGGCAATCAGCTCGGAGCATTATTGATTGATTATATACTCTCTACTAAAAAAGACATGGGTTCTTTACCAGATAACGGAATTATTTTTAAAACAATTGTCACTTCGGAACTTGGAGCAAAAATCGCATCCTATTATCAAGTGAAAACAGAAAGTACATTGCCCGGGTTTAAGTACATCGCAAGAAATATTGAGAAATATAAAAATTCTGGTGAATATACATATTTATTCGGATATGAAGAAAGTTGCGGATATTTAATCGAACCTTTCTCACGCGATAAGGATGCAGTTCAAGCTGCATTAAAAGTCGCTGAGATGGCAGCTGTTTATTCCAAACAAGGCTGTTCTTTATTAGACCGTTTAGAAAAATTATATAGACAGTTTGGTTATCATCAGGAAGCATTACTTTCGCAAACATTTGAGGGAAAGGATGGGCAGGAAAATTTAAAAAATGTATTAGAAGGTCTGCGGGCAGACTTGCCAAGTACATTTGGAAATATTTCAGTAATCTGTATAGAAGATTATCTAACAGGCAAGGGGACCTTAAAAGATGGAACAGAATATCAACTGACTTTACCTCAAGAGGATGTGATTAAATTTATTTTAGAGGATGAGAGTTGGATCACAATACGTCCCTCAGGAACTGAACCTAAATGTAAATTTTATATTGGCGTGGTTGATGAATATAAAAATGCTGCACTGGAAAAATTAGAAAATTTAAAGCAGGATTTACTACGTCGATTCGACATATGAAAGATTAGAATGATTTATATAATACACTATATTGCCTATAAGTTATTTGGTATTTTCTCAAGAGAACGGAACGTTATATGGTTAATTCAAAGAGGTTCTCGCTTTACTGAGTAACTCCTTAACGCAGAAAATCATCAATTTGAACGCAGCTTTAAATAATATTCACTTAATAGGATAATTTCTAAGTAGTTTGGCATCGTACGTCACTTTCATAAATATTTATAGCATTGATGATTGAGAAAAAATAATCAAAGTATAGACGTTTTAAAATGTAGAGGGGTGGTCATGAATTATTCAAGGATATTCAGTTATTGCAAATGAAATAAACAGTCTGGATCGCTGCACGTACCAGACTGTTTAAGAATTGTATTATTTAAATATTAGTTTCAGTTCAATACTGTTTACTGAACTTCATCGTCATGTTCTAAATAGACAACTTGTGTCTGAAGATATTCTTCCAGTCCATGCTTGCCATCAGCACCGCCAATACCTGATTTTCTCCATCCTGCATGGAAGCCTTGAAGTGTTTCAAAATTTTCTCTGTTAATATAAGTTTCACCAAATTTAAGTTTAGATGTTACTTTCATAGCCTTATTTAAATTTTGTGTATAAACAGAAGATGTGAGGCCGTATTCACAGTCATTTGCCAGTTTGATGGCTTCATCAATTGTTTTAAATGTTGCTACAGGTGCCACTGGACCAAATACTTCTTCACGCATAATCTCCATGCTGTTATCGGCATCTACAATAACAGTTGGTTCAAAGAAGTAACCGTCGCCTTTTACTATATTGCCGCCGCTCGCTACTTTAGCACCCTCTGAAACTGCTTTGTCCACTTTTTCTTTCACGGAGTCTTGAGATTCTTTGTTGATTAATGGTCCCATATTAATATTGTCTGATTCCAAAGGATTGCCGTAAGTGACTTCTTTCATTGCTTCAGTAAACTTGGCAATAAAATCATCCTTAATACTTTCTTGAACATACACACGTTCCGCACAGTTACATACCTGTCCTGTATTGATGACTCTTGAGTCAACAATCGATTTTACAGCAAGATCAATATCAGCATCATTTAGAACAATAGCTGGCGCTTTGCCGCCAAGTTCCAAATTCACTTTTGTAATATTTTTGCTTGCAGATTCCATTACTTTGCGCCCTGAATTCTCAGATCCAGTAATAGACACCATACCTACTTTTGGATTTGAAGATAATTCATCTCCAATGTTTCTACCTAAACCGGTGACAAGGTTGAACACGCCTTTCGGGAGACCAACTTCATCAACTAATTTTGTAAAGAACATTGCATTGTTCGGTGATTCGCCACTTGGCTTAATCACTGTAGTATTTCCCGTGATTAGAGCAGGTGCCATTTTTCTTGCGATTAAGAAGAATGGGAAATTCCAAGGAAGAATACCAGTAGTAACACCGATTGCTTTTTTAAATAGGAAGATTGTCTCATTCGGACGGTCACTTTGAATAATTTCTCCTTCATATCTTCGTGCCCATTCAGCCATATAATCGATATAGTCTGCGGTAAAATTAGCTTCAACAGTAGATAGCTCTTTTGTTTTGCCCACTTCTTCACTGATCAGGTAAGCAATTTCATCTGCGTGTTCTCTTACTTTATCAGCAATTTTATGAAGATATTCTCCTCTTTCTACTGCAGGCAATGCCTCCCAGTCTTCCTGCGCTTTTTCAGCTGCTTCAATTGCTTTTACTGCATCATTCTTTGTGCCGCTGGGCACTTTAGAAATAATTTGACCGTTTGAAGGATTTTCAACTTCAATGTACTCTCCATTTTCGCTTTCAACAAATTCTCCATTAATATACATCTGATAAGTTTTAGCCATAATTAGTCTCCTTTAAATATAAATAATTATTAATTAAAATGTTAAACACCATTTTTGCTTAATTCTTTACTCACTTTCTTTTGTTCATTTGACTTTTTTTCTCTTGCATTATCTATCATTCCCAGTATGAAGGAAAAGAGAGCGCCTCCAATATTATGCCAAATCGTTGCGATTGCAGCAGGGAGGGCAGCCAGAGGCGAAAAGTGACTGTTTGCCAGTGCAGCAGCAAGCCCGGCGTTTTGCATGCCTACTTCAATTGCAACAGTTCTGCGTTCCCGTCTGTCTAAACGTCCAATTTTAGCTGCAGCATAGCCTAACATGAAACCGATAGCATTATGCAAAATTACTGCAAAAATAGCAACTGCAGCGGAACTGAGAAATACGTCTGCATTGCCTGCCATAATCCCAGCAATAACAAGAGCCAGTACTGAAACGGATATCCATGGAATCATAGGCGTAATTTTCTCTACGAATTTTTTTGAGAGCACTCTGACAATCAAGCCGAGTAAAACTGGTACGATAACCATTTGCATAATGTCGGTTAACATACTCCAAAAACTGACAGGAAGATAACTTCCGGCGAGCCATAACAGGATCAGGGGAGTGACAAGTGGTGCGAGCAATGTAGACAGTGTCGTCATTGCTACTGATAATGCAACATTTCCTTTTGCTAAATAAGCAACAATATTTGAAGATGCGCCGCCTGGTACTGACCCCAGCAGTATTAATCCTACAATTAATAATGGATCCAGATTAAGAAGAACACCGATGCCGAGACCTGTTAACGGCATAATCAAGTATTGGGAAAAGAATCCGATAATCACTGACTGTGGCTTTTCAAGAATGATTTTAAAATCCGGTGCTTTAATGGTAAGTCCCATTGTAAACATTACTACTCCGAGTAAGTATGGAACAGCAGGGTTTAACGGCATTGAGAAATTAGGAAAAAACAACCCAAAGCCCCCTGCAATTAGAATAATAACTGGAAAGTAGATGACTGCTGTCCGGACCGATTTATTTTCCTTGTCTAGAATTTTTTGTTTCTCGTTCATTCATATGCACTTCCTTATATTATTTTTGCAGTAGATTGACTTCTTCTAATATATTTTGTATTTGCTCCTTTTGATTGTCGTTTAACTCATATGCCGGCGGGAGAACAGTCGGATTAATATCTAAGCCCCGAAGTTTTGTTGCATACTTGATGCCGACATATAGAGGTGAGCTGACTTTATAAACACCTAAAATAGTGATTAATTGTCTGTGCAGTTTTTCTGCTTGATTAAAATCTTTCTTTTTATATGCTGATAATATGCCTGTTGTAATTTCTGGGGCAAAGTTAGCAGAGCTTGGAATGGCACCATCGCCCCCCATCTGCAAAGTATTTAACAAATGATCATCCAGCCCTGCAAATATTTTAAAGTCAGGATGTTCTTTTTTAATTTTTGTAATCATTTCTCTCACATGACCAATTGAATCAACAGTTTCTTTAATACCTACTATATTTTCAGCTTGGCTAACCAAATTGAACACAAAGTCTGGTGATAAATCCTGTCCGGTTAAGTCAGGGAAATTATAGAGCAGAATAGGAATATCAATGTTTTTGGATATTGTTAAGTAATGATTGTGCAGACTTTCTTCCGGAAGAGCCCAGTAATAAGGATTGATAATCATCACACCATCGGCACCTTCATTTTGTGCGTGCTGGCTTAACAATATAGATTCTTGTGTGCTGGAACTTCCTGTTCCAATAATAACAGGTACTCTTTTGTCAACGTATGAAATGCTGAATGATGCAACTTCTTTGCGCATTTCAAAAGACATTTGGCTGAATTCACCGCCTGAGCCAAGTACTAATAATCCATCGACTCCTTCTGATATATGTTGGTCTATAAGTTTTCCCATTCCGATTTCATCGAATTGTTTTTCAGAATCAAATACTGTTGAAATCGGTGGGATAATACCTTCAAAATTATTTTTTAAAACCATAAGGTGAGATCTCCTTAATATTAATTATTTTATAAATATTACTATGCGACAGAAAGCGTTATCATAATGAAGCATAAAAATTAATCACTAATATTTTTTGCTTTAAATGAAATCTTTTCAGCTAATTCTTTTATTAACTGTGTCGCCTTTTCATGTTTCTTTTCCCAATTATATGTTGGTATGGTGACACTGACTGCCGCAATAATTTGATTCTTTTTATTGCGTATAGGAGAAGATATGCAGTTAAAACCTTCTACAGCTTCTTCATGTTCAACAATATAACCGTTTTTCTTCGAAAACAAAATTTGTTCGTATAAATCTTCTAAATTGTTCACTGAATTTGCTGTTCTTGCTTCCAATTTTTTTCCCAAGTATATTTCTTTAAGTGTCTCCAGACTAAAATCAGACAACAGTGCTTTTCCCATCGCTGTAGTATGTGCCGGAATCTTCATGCCTGGCTGGGTAGTCATTCTAACAGATGCATTTCCTTCTTTTTTCGCGAGGTATAACACATCAGTCTCATCCAATTTTGATATTTGCATTGTTTCTTTTATATCTTCTACAAAAGAGCTGGATTCTTCCAAAAATATGTCTACAATATTTGACCCTTCTGTGTATAAAGAGCTTAAATTAAATAGTGATGTGCCAAGATAATAAGTGTTATCTCTTTTCTTCTCCACCCAATTTAAATCCTCAAGTGTATTTAACAATGAGTACAGGGAACTTTTGTTGATACCTGTCTCTTTGGAAATATCAATTAAACGTAACTCACCAGGATGGTTTGCGATAATCCATAATACATTATTTGCTTTTTCTAAACTGGGCACCCAATATTTATTACTCATAAAATCACCTCGTTTTCTCTTAGTTTATTATAGAAAACCATGTTTTTCCTGGTAAACTAAAATTAGCACTATTTAAAAATTTCGTCAACAAATATTTAAAAAATTTAATTATAGAGTGTTTCCACATTATTTTTACGATAGTTTGCAGGTGTTCCCCCAACCAACTTCTTAAATGTTCGATGAAAATAGGGCATGCTTTGAAAGCCGCACGATTCAGCTACTTCCTGTACAGGAGAATCTGTTCCTTTCAATAATTCTTTTGATTTCAAAATTCGTTTTCTATTTATAAATTCACTGAATGTAGTGCCTACTGTCTGTTTAAATTTTTTACTGAAGTGTACCGGACTGATAAATAACCGGGAAGATAAATCTTCTAAACGTATTTCTTCGTCTAAATGTTCATCTAGATATTGAAGCACTGTGTTCAGCCACTCCGGATTATGTTCTGATGGCTCAGCCTCAGTATCAAATATGTCATCCCAGCGGTGAATCTGCACCATCAACTGGACTAAATATGAAAAAGCAGTTTCTTCCCAGAAAATTTCTTTCTTTTCCTTTTCAACGTTCATTGAATCTAAATACTGTTCAACAATCATTTGTTTGTCGTGGGATAAAGAGAACAAGTACTTTTTATCTTTTCTTACAACTTTAAAAGGTTCAAAAAGAATTGCCGGGTTATAATTCTTATCCATTAATTGACTTGGCATTAAATATAGAACAGAAGTTGTTAAAAATTTATTGAAACTAATCATTGTCCGATGGATAATATTCGGCGGAACAAAGATTAAATCACCTTTTTTAAAATGAACAACTTGCTGATCGATAAAAAAAGTAGCTTCGCCTGAATGAATATAAATTAATTCACACCAATCATGAAGGTGCTCAGGCCATTCTTCTTTACGTTCTTTTTGTTTGCGATGAACAAACGTAAAAGGTAAATTTCCTTCTAGCATTAATGGTTTTTGTACAGCGGTCATTAACTCACTCCTCAACATTGAACATTAAAATAAGGTATATTTATGCTAAAAATTAACATTAAACTGCCTTATTTCAAATGCTATAATCTTAAGCAATACGATATCACAAGTGATAAAGAAGCCCAATGAAAAGCTTTTATTTATCAGAAGGAGGAATTTTTATTAGAGAATTGAATGTAAAATATTTTGAGAAATATATTTTTATTGAAAATAGTAAGCGCTGTCATGAATAAGAATTAAAATTATATAAATGAAAAGAGGACATAAAATATGAAGATTACAAACGTAGAAACATATTTACTGGATATTCCATTAGGGCAAAAAGCAATTACAGATTCACAAACAAAACTGGATTCTGTAGAATTCGTAGCTGTGAAGCTCGATACAGATGAAGGCATTTCGGGGTGGGGTTTTAATTGGAATTATACAAAAGGAACAAGAGCAGTCCAGGCAATTATTGATGACAACTTTGCCCCATTGCTCATTGGCAAAGACCCGGAAAACTATAAAAATATATTAAATGAACTGCATTATACCAATCATTTTATCGGCCAGGTCGGTGTTACACGCGTTGCTCTATGTGCAGTGAACTTTGCATTCTGGGATATTAAGTTGAAAGTCGCAGGGCAACCACTTTGGAAATACTTAGGCCCTGTAAAAGATAGGGTAAAAGCATATAATACTGATGGAGGCTGGCTTGAAACTTCGGTGGATGAACTCATTACTGATATGAATGCATTGATTGACCGAGGGTTTGATGCAGTGAAGATGAAACTCGGAAAAGCGGATCCAAGAGAAGATTATGAAAGAATTAAAGCGGTCAGAGAGGCAATACCTGCTCACGTTAAATTGATGACAGATGTGAACACTGTCTGGGATTTAAAGACAGCTAAAACATGGGGCAAGAAAATGGAAGAGTTTGATATTTACTGGTTGGAGGAACCAATGAACCCATTCAACAAAAAAGACCATGCAAATCTTGGCAAAAATATTAATGTGCCGATAGCAGTGGGTGAGACAATTTATACAAAATATGATTTCCGTGATTATATTGAATCCGGCGGTGTGGATATTGTACAAGCCGATGCAACGAAATTATCCGGGATCGATGAATGGCTGGAAGTTGCTGCATTAGCACGCTGCTATGATTTGGAAGTCATTCCCCATACTAATGTGCAGCAAAAATTACATGCCCAATTAGCAGCAGCATCACCTAATGTACCAATGGTTGAAAACTGCTATGAATCCTTACTTGATATATGGGAAGATCCGATTAAAGTGGAAGATGGTTACTATACACTGCCGGAAGAACCAGGGCTTGGATGTAAACTAAAAGATTCAGTGCTGGAAAAGTACCGTATTGGGTGAAATAAATTGTATGAGTGAATTATGCTATTTTAATGAGTATGGGTTCTCGTTTCAAAAGAACCCCTGCTTTCTTTTTCAAGGTGTGAACAGATGTTTCATCTGTATAAGTGCACAAATAATGTTTTTAATACTATTTGATTGCAAAGGTAATAAACAATCTTTGTGTAAGCGCTTACCTTAAGGGGTGTAAATTATGAAAAATATCAAGTTACCAATAACAATAGTATTATTGCTTGTAATTGTGGGCTGTTCAACTGGTGAAGCGAGTTTGCAGGATGAAGAAGTTCATACTGTGAATATAGCTTATGGCAACCAGACGAATGAACCGATACATGCTCAGGCAGAAAAATGGAAAGAACTTGCCGAAGAAGAAAGTGACGGAAGATTGCAATTGAATTTATATCCAAGTTCCCAATTAGGTGATGAAGCTGACATGATTGAACTTGCGATTAATGGCAATAATATTATTGTGCTCACAGCACATGATTTCCTGATGGACTATGTGCCTGATCTTGGAATTATGAATGCACCATATATAGGAGATGACGAGGAAGATTTATTATATTTAACAGAGACAGACTGGTTTAAAGGACTCGAAGAAGAATTGGATGAAGATGTCGGTTTAGACATGATTTCAAAAAATACATTGTATGGAGACAGACATTTGATGACAACAAGTCCTGTAGAAACACCTGAAGATTTAGAAGGAATGAGAATCAGAGTACCGGATAATAATTTATTTATCCGTTCATTTAGTGCGATGGGGGCATCTCCAATTTCTATGCCGCTAGGAGACTTATATAGTTCTTTGAACCAGGGAATTGTTGACGGGGCAGAGAATCCTTTGCCGGTTCTCACAGGATCAAGAACCCATGAGGTGACTAATCATTTAGCGCTGACTGGACATATGACAGTCATTGCTTCATGGGTGGGGAGTTCACAGGCAATGGAAGAAATGCCTGATGATTTGGAGCAAATATTAAAAGAAACATCACATGAAGCAGGTGAATATGGACAAGTTCTTGTCAGAGAAGAGGAAAGAGAAACGCTTGAAATGCTGGAAGAAGAAGGTGTAGAAGTTCACGAGGTTGATCAGGAATTATTTGAAGAGGCTGTTCAAGATGTTTATGATTCAATGCCGACCTGGAGCGACGATTTATACGAAGAAGTACAAGATTTATTAGATGAGAGAGAATCTTAAAGGAGGGGGAGAAATGAATTTTATCACTAAAACATTAAATAAACTGGATGAATTCATTAGTATACTTGCTATTATTGGCATAGTCGGGATTGTAAGTATCAATATCTTTTCAAGATTCTTTTTTAACACTTCAATCGCTTGGACCGAAGAAGTCAGTTTGGGATTATTTGTATGGTTGGTTTTTGCAGGATTTAGTGTAGTTATGAAAAATAATGAGCATGTAAGTATTGATTATTTTGTAAGAAAATTACCTGGTAAATGGTACCGGATTAATCAGTATTTAGTGATAGCCATCGTGTTTTTCAGTGTGTTAATTGTTTTCGTGTTATGGGGATTAATATTATCCATTCAATCAACATGGAACATTACTCCTGTGTTAGGAATTGGTTATGAATGGATATATCTATCTGTTCCTGTAGGAGGTCTGCTTTCTCTTTACCACATAATAATGCTTTTCGTTAATAAAAGGTCAGATATTATATTAAAAGAAGAGGAGGCTGAATAGTGTATTTAATAATAGCCTTACTGATTATATTGATTTTGATGGTAATGAATATCCCAGTTGCACTTGCTATCCTTATTGGTTCAGGATTTTATTTTATCGTTAATGATGCTTTCACAAATGAAGTACTCACGCAAAGGTTAATCAGCGGTGTGGAATCTTTTCCATTACTAGCAATCGTCTTTTTCATCACTGTAGGAATATTGATGAATTACACAGGTATTACTACCAGAGTGCTTAGGTTTGCACAAGTATTGACAGGTCATATGAAAGGAAGTTTGGGGAAGGTTAATATACTTCTAAGTACCTTAATGGGAGGACTGTCTGGATCAAATGTTGCAGATGCTTCAATGCAGTCTAAAATATTAGTGCCTGAAATGACTAAGAAGGGCTATGATAAAGGGTATTCAACAGTTTTGACTGCTACAAGCTCGATTATCACCCCAATTATTCCCCCAGGAATTGCTTTAATCTTGTATGGATATGTCGGGAATGTATCAATCGGCGATTTGTTTTTGGCAGGAATTATTCCTGGATTGCTATTGTGCATAATGCTTCTGTTTTATGTACATTTTACAGCAAGTAAAAGAGGTTTTGAAACAGAAGTTAAAGAAAGAGCTTCTTTTAAAGAGTTGTTGATAGCATCTAAAGATGCGTTACTTGCCATATTACTGCCAGTTATTATTATTGGCGGTATTAGAATTGGTATGTTCAGTCCGACTGAAGCAGGAGCAATTGCTGTATTGTATGCTTTAGTACTGGGATTTGTAGTATATAGAGAAATGAGTATTAAAGATTTGTTGGATGCATTTAAAGAATCTGTCCATACAATAGCAGTTGTTATGATTATCATCGCTGCTGGTTCAGCGATAGGTTGGATATTTACGTTAGAGCAGCTTCCACAGTCACTGACTAATGTTATTACATCATTGACTGAAAATCCGTACGTATTTTTCATATTGATATTAATATTTTTGTTAACACTTGGCATGTTTATCGAAGGAAATGTGTTATTGATTATTTTAACTCCGATTTTTATTCCGATGTTGGATGCATATAATATCGATCCCGTTCACTTTGGTATATTTTTCATCATTACAATGAGTATAGGAACAATTACACCGCCAATTGGAACAATTATGTTTGTCACTACTTCTATAACAAAAGTGAAGATTGAACAGTTTATAAAAGAAGTTATTCCGTTATGGGGCTTGTTAGTCATAGCTGCTTTAATTATTGCTTTTGTTCCTTTAGTATCAATGTTATTGCCAAACGTATTTGGTTAGTTAGGTATAGGTAATTAAATTAATAATATGAATATCCCTTCAGCTCAGAATCATTTTCACAAAGACTGTATAATGATTTATTTAAAGTCACAAATAGAGTAAACCTGTAACCGTCAAGTAGAACTCAACACTTTACCACAAATAAGATTCAACAGTTTGCCCCCATTAAAACTCAACAGCCGGGGGTTCGAATAATGTCTGTCTGTATTTCATCCTGATGCTCTCCTGCTTTTCATCAAAGGTGATGATTTCACTCCGATGGAGGAGGCGATCCAGGATCGCCGTGGTCAGTGTCGTGTCGCCTAAAAATTTGCCCCACTCATTGGGGCCTTTGTTCGATGTCAATATGAATTCCGTTTTATCATACATATCATAAATGAACTGAAAGAACAGCTGGGCACCCTGAGGCGCGTAGGCCATATACATGATGTCATCAATGATGATCAAGTCGGATGCTGTCATGCGTTTATATCGGGTGTTCGACTTGCTGATATATTCCCGGGTCTTCAGTATGTAAATCAGATGATCCATCGGGATGAATGACACCTGGTACCCCTGATTTACGGCGTGGATGCCCAGCCCCGTCGAAAGATGGGTCTTACCCACGCCGGGCGGCCCCATCATGATGAGCGTGAATTGTGCGTCCACCCAGGAGAGTGCCTTCAACACATTGAATTGTTTCTCCCCAATCGCAGATTGTTCCGCCAGTTTGAACTGGTCCAGCGTCAACTGCTGCGGGAACTCCGCCCATTTCATCAGTTTGGCACGATGCTTCTCTTCCCGGCATCCCACTTCATGGCCCAGTATTTGATCCAACAACTCATAATACGTCCAATTTTTTGCTTCTGCCATCCGAAGCATATCCGGCAGTGCCTTTGCGGTTTCTGCCAATCGGAGGGTGCGGCATTTTTGTTGTAAGTCATGATAAGCCTCTGTCATGTCACTGGCCCCCCTGCAGGACTTTTAAATAGATGTCCGGCTGACGCTCAGGCGCCGTCATGTCTTTGTACTTCTCATTAATGACCGTTTGCTGGGTCCGTTGTCTGCCCGCCTGGATGTCCAACGACACCGTAATATCCCTTAAGTCATTGGCACTGGTCAACCCCAGGCGTTTGAATTCATTGACCGCCGCGTGAATGTGCGCCGGGTATTTTTCGGCAGTGCTCAGCACAATCCTCAATTGGTCGACCAGATGTCGCGGGTATTGATTCTGTAGTGTATCCACCAGCCAGGCCGACAGCTCGGTATCCCCCAATGCTTCACACACTGCTGCGGTCAGCTGGGCGCGTTTCGTTTGAGGCCGCTGGCGGTGACTGGCATCTGTAATGATCTGCCCTTTGGACTCGGACAATCGATGACGAGCGATCGGCTGGCCTTCAGGCTGTAACGCAATCTTCAAATGGGTATCTGTGACCGATACATAGGCAAGATTGGCGCTGCCACTTTGAAATGTGCCCAGGGGCACGCTGTACCGGTTCCCTTCAAAGCGGATGACATTGTCTTTATGAATTTTTCTTGTTATATTAGTAGGTGAAATGTGTGCCAACACATAGTTTCCAGAGACTGTTTGAAGATGCGGCTTTTCCAGGGCGTGCACTTCAAACGGTCTTTTTTT